>Ga0325400_1000480_pt1 | contig 29571 bp, 15 predicted proteins | sample PopdelMetagenome_2_FD_205662 | JGI IMG/M metagenome (GOLD analysis project Ga0325400, IMG submission 205662) | Populus deltoides microbial communities from Bellville, Georgia, United States - Xylem-PdKOR-R1 | ecosystem: Host-associated > Plants > Phyllosphere > Stem > Wood/Secondary xylem...
AAATCAACTTTGCAGGGGATTCAAAGTTAGTTTCTAAACCATAAGTTGGTAGAGTAAAATGTGGTCTGATCACAAGAAAAAGAGCACCATTTTCCTTTTCTCAGCTTGCTGATTAGCATGTGTAAGATTTTGCATAAGACTTTTGTTTAGAGGTTCCTCATAGTGTCAGGGAGCACAATCTTGTAGTCCCATCCCACATTTGTTGGTGGTTAGCAGATTTTGTGTTGCTATTTGGTCATGTGGTGAAGGATTAGGAGACGTGGAAGAGGGTGGGATTTAAATTGGCTTTAAACAGGTCAGAATCAGGTGAATTAGTCTTTCCTTGAAAGGTCTTGGAGTCTAATGGAGGAAGTGCATGAGAATAAGATTTTCTTGCCTTGGCATCCCCCCTTCCTGCCCCACCCAGTAATTGTGGATGGGATTCTTGTGGTTCTTTTTTGTGTTTGATGGGTATTCATTATATCTCGTTGCCCCTTGTCTTTACAGTAGTGGTGGATGTCCACAGCAGGATGATTAATATATTGTTACAAAAAAGTTGATTGAGAACATTGTGTTTGGGGTCCGAGGATGCTTATAGATGATACAATTCTTTTCTTGGGTGATGATAGGATAGGTAAGGTTCTGGCATCTTATCTTTACTGCATATTTTGTAAAGGTGCCTACGCTGTAGATTAATAGGATTAAAAGTGTTGCTTAGAGATTTACTTAGAATTGGGCATGTGTCATTTGGATTGGCATTTGAAATTTTTTATAGTTCCTCTTGATGGAAGTCCTATCTGTCCAAGATCCTAATTGGTTTGATGAACAGGATTGTGCCTTCTCTCCCTCCCTCTGGAAAGAAGGCTGTTCTTCATTCATGCTTGTCTAGCATTTCCTGGCAGTTTTCATCTCTCTTTAAATCCTTATTCTTTTTCTTTTTGCATTTGGATTGGTAAAACTGATGTCAAAATTTCCTTTTGACTGGAAGGAGATATGTTGCAATAACAACATATGGGGTTTTGGGATTTCTTCACTTGATTCAAAAAATAATTCTGGTGAGGAGTTGTTTACAACAATTTCATGAAAATCAGATTCTATATGGCACAAGTATGTATCCTTGAGTACAGGCTTTTGTCAGGTGGTTGAGATGGAAATGTTGGTATACCTGTTGAACAGTATTTTTTGGGCCCTCAGAAATTAATTATACAGTCCTTCCCTCTTTAAATATAAAATTCATAATGATTCCTGCTTCATTTCTGGGAAGACCCTCGTCTCTACAGTGTGTACATTTCACCTATTTCTAGTTTTCCTTCCATGAAGGGTTTTGATTTCAATTAGAATATGGGTTATTTGAAGAACTGTAATGACAGTGAAACTGAAGATCTTTTGTTAATCATTGTTATGCTTGTTCATATTATGCAAGGTCTGATAGCAGATACTGTTCCTTGCAGAATTTGTGGGACTTATTTTGAACATCATTTCTTTCTCATCTCTTCCCAAATCCCAAACACATTTCATTTTCTCTAGCAATTTAGATTTGGAAAGTAAAGGTGTCATCCAAAGTTGACCTTGATCCAGATGGTGCCTAACAAGATCTATTGCAAATTAGGATGTCTTTCAAGGCCTTGTTGTCTAACGCATGCTGTGTCATAAAGTGTGAAGATTTAGAAACAGTTATTATGTCGTTCAGTTATGGATATGTTGAATTCATTGCTTTTGGCTGCCAACATGCGGGTGGCCCTGCTAAGATTTAGGACATGTGTATGATGTCTAAGGATAGCAACAAGTCATGGAGGTTTGTAATCATGTGTTCCTCTTTTTTTTTTCCCTTTTTTTTTGGATTATTAAAAAAAAGGGCTCTATCTTCTTTTAATATATGTCTGAATTTTCCTTTTCTGATGGATAGCCCAATTGTTTGTTGCACCGCTCTTTGGATCATTGATGTCTCATATAAGTGAATTTTAGAAGTTTAGATAGAGACTTTGAGCAGAGGTATAGCCTATTTAGTTGACACACCTCTTCTCTAATCATTGTTGTCTCATGTTATTGATCTTAAAAGACTAGATATGGAAATTTCTGATGCTAAGGTATATAGCCTAATCGGTTGAGGCACCTCTCTTTTGAGTCAGGGGCTGTATTTTCATGCTCCTTTTTTTTTTAGTCTAAAACTTGTATACTGGTATAACAAGACCCCATTTCCATGCTGGTGAATTGTGGCTGTGGTTCATCTTTTGTGAAGGGAAAAAACAAGGGGGTGGGGGTGACACTTGGAACCTTGGATAGTCAGTAATTTCAATGGAAAATGTTGAACTTGGAATTTAATATCTCATGATAAATGTAGCAAGATGTTGCCCTGGCAAGTCTATGGAATCAGTAAGAAGAGGGACCCCCCCGCCCACCTCTTCTGATGAAAAGAGGTTTATTTATGTATCCATCTTACATGGGCATGATACTGATTTTAGGTGTTTAAAATCTAGTGATGCATGCTTGTGACACAAAATGAATACTATGGTTAAATAGGATGTGATTCCACAAATAACATGTTTAATGAATTTAACTGCAGGTCAGTTGTTGGAGGTTGTTCTTGCTAAGCCTCAGGCTGATAAAAAACCTGATGGATCTTATCCTTACAACGCTGGAGTTAATCCAAACCCAGTCCCCCTTCCTGCATATAGTGGATTTGCAGGGAATCCATATGGCTCTTTGGGCACTGGATTTGGTGTTGCTGCCGGTTTTCAGCAGGTATCTTGGTCATTCTGACATATGGTTCAGTTCCTGTAGTATCAAATTTAATCTCATGAACAACTTGCGTTGCAAACAGCCGGTTATATATGGTAGGGGTCCAATGCCAGCAGGAATGCATATGGTACCGATGGTTTTACCAGATGGTCGAATTGGCTATGTCCTGTGAGTTGCCTTTTCCTTCTGTTTTAATTGCAAGCGATATAGATTTTAGATGGATTTCCAACCCTTGGTTTGGTGTTTTGGTACTCTGCAGTCAGCAGCCTGGAGTACAGATGCCACAGCCTCGGCCTCGAAGAGTTGATCGGAGCAATAGTCCAAGTGGGCCTGGGCGAGCTGGTAGTAGTGGTGATAATGGCAATCGTGGAAGAAGGCACCGACCTTATTAGTGGTAGAGATGTGTTGTAGTTTTTCAGGGAATTGAGAAACATTTTAGTTGGATGACTTGTTTCGCTGAACAAATAACAGAGCTATCACCCATTCTCTCAACCTCACAACTCCCTAGAATCTCAATAAAGAGAAGAAAAAAAAACCAAAGTATGAAGTAGAAGGATGTTAGAATAGGACTGTGAAGTACTGTGACTTTGATGTTGTAGGAGACAGTTGACAGTTGAGTAATTGCAGTTTTATTTATTGGCTTCGTTTTATGGTACCCAGGAAGCATAAAAAACAGCATCTGTTTTGTTTCAAAACTACACAAGTGATGAGTGGCCTGGTTTCTGCGTTTTTCTGTTTCTTGAAATTCCTGATTGCTGTTAGGTCAAGTCTGTATCGTATCATTTCTGCCTATTGCATCTGTAGGATAAATGAGCTCAAAATGATCATGAAACGTCACAAAGATGATGTAGATTTTACTGGGTTTTTTCACTATGGCTTTTGGTTGTCTGTCCTGTGCTTACCAAAAACAAACTCCCAAATTGAAGGAAGCAGCAGCATAAGCACATGGCTGATTGCCATCAAGGCGCATTGATGTGACGACAAAGGGCTGCGGTTGCTTATGCCAATATGAAGTTTTGTTGGGGATGGTTTCTGTGGACAACATTGAAGCGTGGCATAACAGTCATTCCATTTCACAAATTGCACCTGGTTTGAAAAGTTTAATGTTGGGATCCTTAACTGGCAATAGGACTGGAGCCTGAAAAAAGTTCAAATTTTCTAGTTCACAAGCCTTGACGAGCCTTGGGGTGCAAAATTGGACCAATCCTCTCCTATCCTCAAATCTCATGCCATCACTCCTCGTGGAGTTGAAAATTCTCATCGTTTCGTGGAGAACAGAGAAGTTCATGACATTGAACAGGCTCTAACTTTGAGGAACTAAAGCTGCGCGAAGTCGCGAGGTGCATGACAAACTAAACAATTCTAGAGTTGAAGAGTAGAAATTGTGAACGGAGAAACCGACTTCTGCCACTTCTTTCCTATTAAATTCTTATCGCTATAAAACGAGTTTCTAAATTGACCTATCCAGATCTGCCAGAGGTTCTGAAGTCAACTGCTGCAGTTATAGCGAAATGGCAATCGTTGTCTCAATTTGGCCCTTGCAAACATCTTGATGCAAAATCTCTAGAAAAGAGAATGGTACTGCTTGCAGAACCAATTCTGCAGCAAGCTTATCTGTGTCGTAATCTATCTGAACATTGAATCTTCCACTGTGGAAGTGCAAATAGATGCAACACGCTTAATCCATGTCTCATACACTGAAGCTGAACGTACCATGGATGCTGCTGGATACATGATGTGCGCACCAGGGCAAAGCATGGCAGTTCAGATAGACCTGGCAGTATATAAGCAGAAACTAACAGACATTCTCCAACTTGACAGTGGTCTGGCGTGCTAACACTACAAGTTTAACAGGAAAAAGAACAAGATAATTATGGCATCTATTGGCCAAGCCAATCTAAACATGACCAACAATTTCAATCAGTCAAAATCAACGAGAGGATTTGAGCTGATCGAATGCAACTTGAGACTGGATGTCGAAAATACCAAGAGCAACATTGCCAATGAACTCCGTGGGCTTTACCGGCAAACTATCGATCATTATACGTTCGCAAAATAACCTGAATTGATAATATCACAAGAAAACACAATGCACAAAGAGAGTCCTAGTTTTTCCCACAAATACATATTTTAATAGGAGCTATAATCTCAATCAGAATGGTCTCCTCAGGGCTTTTAACGTTAGTAATTATGCACCAACAAGAATCTTGGCTGTACAAACGCCAGATAAGAAAGAGGCATTAAAACAAAACATAACAAAATAAGAAAAACAGAAAACCTTTGGCATTCCTAAGCACTAGATTGAGCAAACCTAGATGAGCAAACAGAAATCTCCGTCTATTCTTTCCTCATCTTAGCAAATGCTAAAACGTGAGTTTATGACAATATTAACAAAGCAGCATCACAATCCCAACAAAAGCCTGTAATTCCAGCAAATAAGGCAATGATAATCATAGAGGTAAATAATAAATGAGAACTCTAACATGAATTATCAATTACAAATTTTCTCAGCAAGGAACATTAAAAAATACTTTTTTTTTCTTTTAAACCTCTGGCACGGTCTGTGAATTCAAGTCCACATATTTATATATTTGTGTATTTGTGTAACATCGGGGGGGGGGGGCGTGGAAATCCACAGCAAGGGTTAAGAAAAGGATGATCAATTACAAACAATCATATACAAGGCACAGAAACGCAAGCCTCAATCTTCTTCAGTTTGTGTCAGAGAGCTCCTGAAGACGCTTTTCCAACTCATCCAATCTAACATCCCAATCATTCTTTATGCACAAAGGCTTCACATTACTATACTCCACGCTATTCTCTTCTCTCTGGATTCCCCCAGAGACAAAACCCTTTCTCGTCTTATTTTTCTTTTTACCAACACCACCGCTCACTTTGTTTTTCTCGGCAGTTGCTCTTTGCATAGCCCAAAGCACATCGAACCCACTAAATTGCTTTGCTCTTCTACCTTCCCCTTGCTGTTGTTGGTGTTTCGATGTTGGGGAAGGCTGGTGGCTGGGAGGCTGAGCTTTGGCTGAGAAGGTGACGGTTTTCACCGATTTGGCGGGTCCTGGGAGGAGAGGGAAGAATGGTCTTGGTTGAACTGGGGACGTCGCCCACCACATGATGTTTTTGGGCGTTATCGATAGATCACGTGTTAATAGGTTTTTGCGAGTATTTAAACTTCCGAAAATCTGGGCCTATTTCTAGTGGCTAGAGTTTCAGACATCTTTCGGACCACTTGAAATAATGGTCCTAACAAGTCCAGAACTGGCTGCATCGCCCACAAAAGCTTAGTGTTGTAGACTTGAACATTTTTTTTTGTTTTTATATTTAAAAAATATTTTTAATATTAATTTTATTTTTTATAATTTGAAATTTTTTGATAAAATTTTAAATAAAAATAATTTAAAAAATAATCCCAAATATTGTCATTTGACTGGTTTGTGTGATTGTGGTTGCAGTTGTTTTTCAAAGTATTTTTTACTCGAAAATGTATTAAAATAATATTTTTTCTTGTTAAAAATTATTTTTGACATTAACACATTAAAATAATATAATATAAAAAATATTAATTTAAAACAAAATAAAAAATTAAAATTAAAATAAATTTAAATTTAAAGTTTTTAAAAACACTTTAGAGTGCAAACAAGATAATCTTTACAAACAAACATACCAGCGGTAATGTAGAACTTGATCTACAAGTGTGTTGCAGGGCAAAAGCGGATCCAAGTTTTGGACTATGGAATCACTGACCCACTAAATTGCAGACAAAACACTACAAAATTTCCTTAGTCACATAAAATTAATTTTCGGTTCGTCCTGTATTTTCTCCTTCCTGGAATAATCAGCTTAGTGTACTAATTAGTGTTTTTGAAAATTCACATCCCATAAAATCAATTTTTCCTAAAAATTAGTGCACAAATCTAACTTACCTAAAAAATAGTGCAAAATCTTCCGCTCTTCCTGGTATCACAATTTTTTTTTCCTCGCATCTAATGCCTTGAGTTTACTGCTTTTTTTTACTAACACAATATTTAATATTTTCATATTTTTATATATGATTGAACATCCTATTTTAATTAGAAACGTCAAAGACTATTGCTTAGTTATACGCATTTTATATCTTATTTATTTATATAATGCATTTTACTTTTAGGGTTTGAGAAATTCTAGTTTATTTCTCTACAGTTTAGAGCTATGATTTTTAGAACGTGAGGAATAATCACTTCTTTCTTATTGCTATAAGTTGTGTTAATTCATATTAGAGCATGTTGGTCTATTTTGTTAGTGCATTGACTTTGGTCATGTCAACATAATTAATTTTAATAAAATTTTTATTTATCTTTAATATTCATTAAATATTTGATTATTTTTTTTAATGAAAAGAAGCAGCTATTTTCATTAATTGATATATGAGAGATACTTAAAACTAATATGTAGGTGCTTGTCATATGACATATACATTGAATTAACCCAAATAAAAATTCTATATAGAGAGATCACTTATGTCTTTGAAAATACTCATATGACAGTTTTATAAATGAACTTTAAACTTGAGATCACTAAATTATCTTATATAGGGAATGCTATTTATTGTCCTAATCAAGGGTAACAAATAGACAGATATTGAGTGTAACATGAAATATGTAAAGGTATTTAAGTAATCAATAGATACCTTCATCACTCTAGGTGAATTATGGAAAATATTTTATCTGTTCTCAAATAGTATTGATTGTAAATCCTTGTGTAAGGTGGAATGAAATATAAAAAGAGTTTTGAATCTTATTCAAAGAATCAATAACTATGATGTTAAGAACAAAAATAATTTGATAGAGTAGACACACCCCATGCTATAATATCTAAATTAGAACATTGTTGAAGAATGAATAATAATTACGTTGAGAAATTAGTTACTGAAATGTTAAGTCAAACCACCTATGACTTTTCTAATATTTAGGAGATCTTGATATGTTGCTAGTTATTTTACTTGATCTTCAAATATAAATCAATCAATTGTTGAATTGATAATAAATTAATTTGTTTAATTTATTTAATCCTATTTTACTTAGGATTGTGATTTATATTTGCGCCAACTTATTAGGAAACCTAATGGGTTACACATGTAAGAACTATCAGTCCGAAATTAAAATAGAATGATTAATTAAGTGTAACTTGATTGTAAATAAGTTTTATAAATTGAGGATTAGAATGTAATTTATAGAGTTTTAGACCCAGAAAAATCAAGTAGGGATTGGATTGAATAAATTTCTAAAATCATCTTGAAATAACATATGTGATATTATTTAAGGGGTGTATATTTTTTATTTATAGGGTTTTTAAATTTTTCTATAAATAGAATGTTATGCTTCTTATTTTATGGATAACACATAATTAGAGCGTGTTTGGCAGTGTGGTTGCGGGTGCTTTTCAAATAACTTTTCGTGCCAAAATGCATGCCAATGATGTTTTTTCATTTTTTAAAAATCATTTTTGATATCAGCACATCAAAACGATTCAAAACGTACAAACCATATTAAATTTTAGCAAAAAAAAAAATTTAAATTTTTTCAGAACGCCGGTTGAACCGCGTTCCTAAACGCTTCCTTAGTAGTACAATACGGAACATTTAAAAAAAATAAAATAAAAGAGTCAGCACTCAAAGACATAACAATCTCTCTCTTTCTCTCCTAAAAGGCTTTAGGAGATTTCTCACTACTCGTTCGTGAGGATTTACCATTTGAGAGCAGATACTTGGATGATTTATAGTTACAGCAATCAGCCTTGAAGCAATCATTGAAAGCCAAAAGGAATATCTAGTTTTCAGGTAATCTTCATATAAACCCTAAATAACTCTAGATTTATTTAACAAGATCTTAAAACTCTTATTTTTTTTTTAAATTTACCTTTTCCACTGTGTATATATGTTTCAAAAAACCCATCATGTTTGATCGATGGAAACATTAACAACATCTTCTCATCTAGTGACGAAGGACTGAAGGCCATCTGGAGTATTGTGAAGGTTGAAGAGCTAGCATAAAGAATCCTATGATATGGATTTGATCTGTTAGGTCAATTGCCTAGAGACTTACCTCGGGGCAAACCAAACTCCTGATCTATTCCTATAAACCCATATAGGCACCATGAGTATACATAGGGTGGTGTTTATAATAGGTGAAGAACTAGAGACTTAACTCGTAACCAACCTTTTTGTAGATGCGTTCTTAGTTTTTATGAAATTCCTTTCTTTGATGGGGATTTTCTTTAAGAAAAAAAAAATTATTAGATAGTTGTAAGAGGTGGAAGCATAATTTCAATAAAAAAAAATCCCTTAATATCAAAAGGTAGGATATACAAAACATAAACTTAATTATGGTGTTGAAGATTAATGGTATGATGTTCTAGAAGATAGAGTTTGTGTTTGCAAGCATGTGATTCTATAATGGCCAACTATAAGGAAATTATTAACTTTGGAGTTGTATAAGATGCCAAGAAAGAAATTTTATACTAGAGTATATAAGGAATTAAATTGTTATTAGTTGCATTCTACTCAACTTTTTCAAATAGCAAGTCAATTAACCCCGTTTGCTAAATAAAAAAGAGAAACAAAAAATAAAAAGGTAGTCGAGGTTAAGATGATTGATGATGTTTTTGTTTTCGATGTTCCATTTGATGACGAGTTGGAAAAATATTCCATTTTTTATGCAAATACACCTAATGTTTTGGCTTTAATAACTAATGTGGCTAATGTTAAATTAGTTGCTGTCTTTTTCCAAATAAGTGGAAGAGAAAAAATTATCACCATCATTGAAGGACTGTCACATGAAAAATCAAAAGACAGTTGATCTTCCAATATTAATAAAACTAGTTGTTCTATCAAAAGTTCTTTCCATTAAAGAATCTGAATAAGTTGTTGAAATTACTTAGAAGGATGAAGTTGATAACAAAAAGGAAAAAAAATCTTCTTTTCTTGAAATATTAGGAAAGGCTGGTACAAAAAAGTAAAAGAGAAAGAGGTTAAAAAGATTGATTTGTTTGAAGTGTTAGTGAAAAAATGTTTAGTATCTAAATAGGTTAATTACAATGATATATTCAAAGTATATATTCATATGATACTGAAGAGTTCAATTTTAATTGTTAATTCGAGAATGAGTTTTTGAGAGAGTCTGGTATGAGGCATTATCAAAGTCCGAGTTCAAGAAGAGGTTCAGACACATCAAATAAGCTTTTCAAAATAAAAAAAGAACATAACTTTTAATTCTACTATTAGATCGGGCTGAAAGTTTTTCAGCATATTCTTTTGGCCCAATTCTATAGAACATTAGTTGGCTATAACCATATATGGTTATTTTCATGACCAAATTAGGTCCAACAAGTTTTCTAGGTTTCTTTTATTTCTCTTAATTGTTTTATTTTCTTATTGGGTTTAGATATCTCAATGCTAGTTGAATTATTTAGCCATGTAACTTTCAATAAAAATTCTTTTCTATTAAGATTTAGGTTTGGAACTAGTATAAATATGATTGTCTAGTTTATTTTTTAAAAGAGATTACAAAAAATATTATTCAATGTACATTTCGATTCAAAGTTTTCTCTATAGTTTAGGGCTTGAAAAACCCTAGTTTCTTTATCTATACTTTAGGTTCTTAATTTTTAGGTTAGAGTTCAAGAATCCTTAACTTATTTCTTTACATTGTACGATATATTATATATAGTCATCAAACTAGATTGGTGGCTTGTGTTGTATAGCAGGCCAAATTTTTCCTAAAATAAAAAGGAATACTTAGGCAACATTAGTATTTTTAAAGAAGTAAGAAAAATCTGATATTCGAGTCATTTACTGAACTGGGCTCAATAAGCTTGATTAATTTAATAATATGATTAAAAAAAGATAACGACAATAAATAAACTAAAACAAACAAAAAAATGACAATGATTAATTGCAGAAAATAAATGCTTGCAAATATTATGAAAAGTTATCATCCCAATATTCTTAATAGTTTTTCATAAACTTATTTGATATGAAAGCAAGAATTAAATGAAAATATGATAACCTCATAGAAAAAAAATAAAAGAAAAAAAATTCAAAGCTCAATTCTCAGCAAATCAAATATTTAAGGACAAAATTGAAAAAGAAAATTAATTTTAAAAAAGGACAAAAAATTGATGAGGTAGGTTGGGCCAAATATTTCCTAACATAAAAAAGATGCTTAGAAGATGTTAGCATTTTTAATTAAGTAAGAGAAATCGGGTCATTGACTTAACTGAGATCAATAAACTTGGTTAATTTAATAATATGATAAAAAAAAACAACAATAACTAAACATAATTTTTTTTTACAATGATTAACTATAAAAAATTAACACTTGCCAATATTATAAAATGATATGCTCCCACTATTATTTAAAGGTCTCTTTGATTTTATTTGATAACAAAGCAAAACTTAAATAAGAACATGATAACCTATAGAAGCAAAATGAAAAAAAAATATGAAGTTTAATTCCTAACAAATCAAATATTAAAGAATAAAATTAAAAAGAAAATTAATTTTTTTAAAAAAAAACAAAACAATTGATGAAGTGGGTCAAGCCAAATTTTTTCTAACATAAATAAGGGATGCTCAAGTAATGCTAGTATTTTGGAAGAAGTAATAAAAGTTTGAGATTTTGTATATTGACTCAATTAGATTCAATAAACTCAATTAATTTAATAATATGATTAACAAGAGGCAACGACAATATATAAACCAAACCAAATAAAGAAAAATGACAATGATTAAAGAAAAATATTAATGTTTGCCAATATTATAAAAGGATACTCTCCCAATATTCTTAGAAGGTCATCATGATATTATTTGATAACAGACTAAAAATTAAATGAAAACGAGATAACCCCATAGAAAGCAAAATGAAAAAAAAAAAAACTAGAAGTTCAATTCCTATCAAATCAAATTTTGAAGGACAAAATTGAAAAAAATCAATTCAAAAAAGGGCAAATAAACCAAAAAGCTGGCCAGGCCAAATTTAGCTTAACATAAAAAAATGATGCTTAAGGAATGCTAGCATTTTTAAAAAAGTAAGAAAAATATGAGTTTCGGGTCATTGACTTAATTGTGTTCAATAAGCTTGGTTAATTTAATAATATGATTAAAAAAAACAACGATAATAAATAAACTGAAACAAAAAATTTTTTTTTGACAATAATTAACTGCAAAAATCGAATACTTGCCAAATTATGAAAATTTATCCTCTCAATATTCTTAAAAGGTCATCATATTCTTTTTTGATATCAAAACAAAAATTAAATGAGAATGTGATAACCTCATAGAAAGCAAAATAAGATTAAAAAAAATTCAAAGCTCAATTCATAGCAAATCAAATATTGAAGGACATAATTGAAAAAAAAAATCAATTTAAAACAAGATAAAAAAATGATGATGAGGGTCGAGCCAAATATTTTATAACTTCATAAAGGATGGTTAGGCGATGCAACCGTTTTTAAAAAAGCAAAATAAACCCAAGGATCGAGTCATTCACTTAATTGAGTTCAATAAGTTTGGTTAATTTAATAATATTATTAAGAAAGAAAACAACAATAAATAAACCAAACCAAATAAAACTTTTTGACAATGATTAACTGTAAAAAATGAACGCTTGCTAATATTATGAAAATATATCCTCTTAATATTCTTAAAAGGTCTTCATTATTCTATTTAATAATAAAAATAAATAAATGAGAACATGATAACCCTATAAAAATTAAAATAATAAAGAAAAATCTAAAGCTCAATTCTCAGCAAATCAAATGTTGAACGATAATTTTTTTTTAAAAAAAATCTATAAAACTGATAAAGGGATAGGGCCAAAACTTTTTCTAACATAAAAAAAAAAAGACGCTTGGATGATGCTGATATTTTTAAAGAAGCAAGAAAGATCCAAGATTTGAGTCCATAACTTGATTGAATTCAATAAGCTTGGTTAATTTGATAATATATTTTAAAAAAGCAGTGACAATAAATAAACCGAACTAAACAAAAAAAATTGATAATGATTAATTTTTTAAAAATAAATGTTTGCTAATATTGTAGAAATATATTCTTCCAATATACTTAAAAGGTCTTCATAATCTTATTTGGTAACAAAGCAAAAAATAAATGAGAACTGGAAAACTTCATAGAAAAAAAAAATAAAGCTCAATTCTCAGCAAATCAAATGTTGAAGCATGAAATTGAAAAAAATAATTCCAGAAAATAAAAAAATAAAAAACCCCAAGTCTACTCGAGTCAGCCTACCAAATTTCCAACTTGGTCGAGAGATAAGGATAATCCCATAAAAAATAAAATAAATTAAATTACAAAACTCAATTCTCGATCCAACGGGCAAAATTGAAAAAGAAATTCAGTTTGAAAAAAAATAATTTAAAAAGACCTTAGGTTTACCTACCAAGCTTGTGACTTGAGATAATCATTTTGAAAGGAAAGTGAAAAAAACGATGAAGCTCAATTCTAAACCAACCTAATATTGAATGATGAAATTAAAAAATAGTAAAAAATAACATAAAAAAATCAAAGTCAACCAGAGCTAGTCTTCCAAACTCGTGGCCCAAGTCATGAGTTCGAGATTACCCCATAGAAGACAAACCAGAAAAAATCACTAAGTGAAATTCTCAATCAACAAAATACAAGGGATGAAATTGAATAAAAAATCAATGAAAAAGGATCCAAACCAAAATAAACAACAATCAAAAGAATGATGATTAAATTAAAAACCTAATCCAAATATGTTTCACTGTCCTCTCTTTAATACCCTTCACTAAGGATATTTTAAATAATTTTCATATAAAGTTTTCTAAAATATCATTTAGATAAAAGACATATAAGGTAAATTACGTCTAACATGTCTATAAATAGATAACTAAGCCACCAGATCAAACATAAGGACAACAAGCAAAGATTAAAGACCCCATTATTTTTTTTTAATTTTTTTTATATTAGGATATTAATATAATAATTTGATGAAGGTTTGGTACATGCAAAGTTATTGTTTACTTATATTTTAATATAATATATAATATATATGTGTATCTCATTTACTTCATCTTTTTTTACATTAATTAACACCCCTTTTTCTTTTGAGCCATTTGTTACCTATCTCCTTCTATTATATAAATTTCTCTTTAAATTAATTTTTTTTACTTTATGTTTTAGGTAAATTTCTTTCATCTTTTCTATTTATTTCATTGTCTAATTTAGTTTTATTTTTTTTATAATTAGTTATTAAAAATATTAGGATTTATGATAATTTAGGGGTTTTGATATGAATGTATTCAAATATGTTCAAAATAAATGTTTGAATTTACTAATTTAATTAATTAAATATTTTTTTTATTATAAATGAATAAATTAATGTTCATGCAAAACTAGTATTCTTGGCATCTCTTGTATTGACAGAGTAAATTATTGGAATTATTTAACTGAGGTCTCTTAATTCACTATAATCATGGATTAATTATTTAATTGAGGTTTTAATTTACAATGTACATATATTGATTTTCATTTTATATCATAAATTTATTTGTAATTAATTGTTAATAAGATGCTTGGAATTAGGAGAGGGTATGGGTTTAAATCTCATAAGCTACATTTTTTCTTTCTCGGTATTTTTTTTTTATTTGAAACTAGAATATAGTATTAAAACTTAATTCACATATTTAACTTAGTGAATCCATATAATTTTTGTGTGTGTATCTAGAAATGAGTTAAATGTCTAGAAATGATTAAATATAATTTAATCAGCATACTTATTATATGCATATAGATATGAATTGAAATGAGTTTTGATTAATTAATATGTATTTTGCTATGAATTTCATATGGAAGATTTAGAATTATTGTGGAGCTCAACTAACTTTTATTTAACAATAAATTATTGTGTAGTTGTGTTAATTATTATGTAGACACCAATGATAATAATAAAAAAAACTAGCAGGTTTATCAATTAAATTAACATGCCACTAAACAAGTAGTTTCAAGCGTAAACTCTGAGGATAAAAAGTCATTCAAAGTTTCAAGTCATGTAACTCAATCAAGTTCAAAGAAAAATCAGATTGAAAAGTTATATAGTATTGGTTAGTAATTTGCCCCCTCATCTAAAAAATTCTAGCTCCGCCACTATGGAAGCCCCACATGTTTTTTTTAATCTTTCCCCACATTTTTTTTTTTGGGTTTTACATGTTTTTTTTCCCAAGATTGTCTTTTTTTTGTGTTTTTTTTTAAAATTATCTTTGTTGATTTTTTTTAATATTGAACTGATTGAAAATTTAGTTTTATAATTTTTTTTCTTTAAAACATTATGGATTATTACAATGTTTCCCTACATGGTTCTTTTTTTATGATTTTTTTTTCCAAAATTGTCTTTATCAATTTTATTTTTTTCATGTTTAGCTGGTTGAGAATTTTGCTTCCTATTTTTTTCTTTAAAATACTGTGGATTGTTCCATTATTTCCCCCACATGGTTTTTGTTTTGCTACAGTGTTTCTCCACATGATTTTTTTCAAAATTATCTTTTTTGAATTATTTTTTTAATATTGAGCTGGTTGAGAATTTAGCTTTAACTTTCCCCACATGTTTTTTTTTCCATTTTTTTTCCAAAATTATCTTTTTTGTGTGTTTTTTTTAGAATTGTTTTTGTTGATTTTATTTTTTTAATATAGAGTTGGTTGAGAATTTAGCTTTGTAGTTTTTTTTCTTTAAAATATTGTGGATTACTACAGTGTTTCCCACATGGTATTTTTTCCTTTTTTTATGATTTTTTTTCTAAAATTATCTTTGTCGATTTTTTTTTTATATTAAGCTGTAAGATAATTTAGCTTTGTAGTTTTTTTTTAAACACTGTAGATTGCTATAGTGTTCTCCCACGTGATTTTTTTTGTTATGAATTTTTTTAAAATTGTCTTTATTGATTTTATTATTTTTAATATTGAACCGGTTAAGAATTATAACTATAGATTGTTACAATATTTCCCTACATGGTTTTTTTCCTTCCGTTTTTTTTGTTATGATTTTTTTCAAAATTTTCTGTATTCATTTTATTTTTTAAATATTAAACTGATTAAGAATTTAATTTTATAATTTTTTCTTTAAAAATATTATAAATTACAACAATTTTTTTCATATAATTTTTTTTTTTTTTTTCACAAACCTACAACAACTTACAAACACATCACAATCTCGCGGCATTGCTCGGCCATGACATTTAGTCATATTACACTATTATTTGCATATAACACGACAAATGACAGCGATGTCGCTGTATTCTGATACAAAGAAGACAAAAAAGGTCAAAAAACAAGAGAGTAAAATCTAAGACTCCCAATGCCACATCAACATCCAAATGACTGTCACATCCAGTAATACAATGCCACATAAGCAATCAGGCCGAGGGAACCTTGACCGGGTACCAGTCAATCGAGTCATTCCACGGGTTACCCTTTGACTCACCCGCTGGAATCTCCCTCAGTGCTTTCCAAACAGCACTGTTGCACTTGAAACCCGACCCGAATGCAATCTGCCATACCCGGTCCCCGGCTACAACCCGACCCTTTGCCTCAGTGTAAGCCAATTCATACCACAATGAACTACTTGATGTGTTACCAAACCTGTACAAACTCATTCTTGATGGCTCCATGTGCCAGTCACTGAGTTGCAGATTCTTTTGTAACTCGTCCAAAACAGCTCTACCTCCAGCATGGATGCAAAAATGTTCGAATGCAAGCTTGAAATCAGGTATATAAGGCTTGATTCTGGCTTTCAACAGCTTTCTTCTAAGAAGTGCGACAAAAAACATAAACTGTTCACTTAAAGGCAGAACTAAAGGACCCAACGTGGTGATATTTGTTTTTAATGCATCACCAGCTACTGCCATTAATTCACGAGCTAAGGACACCCCAATATCTCCTTTATCATCCTCTCTCTGATAAACACATCGGTAGTTTTTATCATCTGCTCCTTTGTGGGTCCGAACAGTGTGGACCAGCTGATACTTGGACCGGACACGATCTCGTGCTTTGTTTGAGAGAAGAACAGCAGCACCACCCATGCGAAAAATGCAGTTGCATAATAACATTGACCTATCATTACCGAAATACCAATTAAGAGTGATGTTTTCAGTGCTTACCACAACTGCATATGTATTGGGGTTTGCTCTGAGTAGGTCTTTTGCAAGGTCAATAGAGATAAGCCCGGCGCTGCAACCCATGCCGCCAAGATTGTAACTCTTGATATCCGTTCTAAGCTTGTAGTGATTCACTATCATGGAAGATAGAGACGGTGTGGGATTAAATAAGCTGCAATTCACAATAAGGATATCAATATCTCTTGGTTTAACTCCGGTTTTGCTAAAAAGATCGTCTAGTGCACCAAACATGACCGATTCGGCCTCGACCCGGGCTTCTTCCAGGGACAAATTCGGTGGTCTAGATGTTATTCCTCTCGGAAGATATGTTTCATCGCCAAGACCAGACCGGGTTGATATACGTGTCTGGAATCGAAGAGTCTCGTCCTCAAAAACCCCGAGATCTTCAGTCATCTTTAAAAATGAATCCACCGATATTTTACGCTCGTCTTCTGGTTTGTAACATGCAAAGTCGACTAGATAGACTGGCTTGGACCGTTTAGCCCAAACGAGAGCAAGAAGAAAGAGTAAAATGGCCGAACCGGCAAGTCTTGTGGCCGCGTGGAATTCATGAAGGGACTGAGTCCTCCAAAATTCATAAACCCGGTCTAGTTCTAGACCAGTGAACTGAACAAGTGTGGCTATAAATAAAGGTACAATTATGAGAAACATGAGAATGGTAGCAGGGTTACACGAATAGCCATAACCTAACCTCACGTATTTGAGCTTAACGGACTGTAGAAAGTCTGGCAAATGCTGACGAATCTTGATAACGGCGGAGGAGGAGTCCTTAAAGGCCATCTCAGCCGTGAGCCTCTCCTTATCCATCTCTATACAACCCATTCTGTGTGTACAAGTGTTTCTCTCTTTCTCTGTTTTGCTTGTTAGGTTTTTCAAATAAAATGGACGAGAGATATTGTTTATTTATAAACAAAAGTCTATAAGAAGCTGACCTAAATCACCCTCCAACTAAAAACTAATCTAAATTGAAAGAAAGCGAGCGCTACACGTCTAAGAATGGCTGGGTGGTACGTACTAGCTAGGGAGGGATGCTGTATATATGGGGAAATTAGGCCTCTTGAGCTCTAGTATGTTAACTACAAGAAAGCTGGAATGATATTCTTGAAGTGGTTACCAATAAAGGATGGACAGCTCAACCACCATGGATGGGAACATAGAAAACCAGTGAAAAAGTAATTAAAAATATAGGACCGTACCGCCAATTGAGTCCAAGATTTCCATACCTGGATTAGGAGATGTTGGTTACTGTTTTGTTGACGGAGATGGGGACAATTGACTAATTGTCGATTGCACATGTGAGATGGGAGGTTTCTTCCAAGTAATAACTTTTAAAGGACTCCGAGTCTCTCATTTGTTCTGATGTGGGCAAATCCATTGGATCCGAGTACAGTGCTAATCGAAATATTAAGCCAATGTTTACGTAAACGAAATTAAATATTTATATGTCAATCAAAAATAGGAATAGTTATTGTTCATTATTGTCCTCCGAGGAAGGAAAGGCAGAAGTCGAGCCTGAGCTAGCTAGTAAAATTGATCAAGGAAATGTGATTGACAACGACAATAAGAGTTCAAGTAATCGACCATCAAGTTTAGTTCGATTCAAAGTGGAAATTCTCAGTACATTAAATTTATTAATTTACAGATTAGTTAGGATTGATATGGTTTCAGTAAATAAATAAAATATTAATTTTTGTTTATTTCTTACTTTTATTTATATTTATTTATTCTTCAAGCACATCTAAATTCCCTTCGCAAATAGTTTCAGGATCTTTCAATACATTCTCCATATTCTAAGAAAACTAACAAATCAACCTGGAGTTCACTAGTGTGAGATTACTATAGAATTGTAATGTATGTATTTCAAGCATGGTAATTAGGCTATTATTAATTTATAACTTCATTCTTTTTCATAGTTGATTCTAAATAACATCCAAAAAAAATTTAGTTGATTTGAAAAAAAAGCTAGAAAACACTTTGTTTGAAATTTTAATTGAATGATTTCGGTAATAATATTGCTAGGAAATATTCCTTCACTCCATCTAGAAATGCAATAATATGAGTGATATTTTTTTATAGAAAAAATAAATATTCATTTGCAAACCAAATAAGAACATTTATTGTTCACTATATGAAAAGAAAGGCTAAAATCATCCATGAAATTGATCAAGCATAATGATTGACTATAAATAATAATAAAAAAAAGATTATTTGATCAAGAAAAAATAATCAACCACAACAATAAAAGTTCGCTTAAAATACAATATAATTTAGTTTGTATTATAATTAATTATGTAATCTTCTCATATATAAATAAGTATATATATGATTATATTTAAGTATTAATACGAGACTATTTATTTACATCCCGAATGAGATTTTATTTATTTCTTCATTTTATTTATAGTTTTTTTATTCTTCAAGCACATTTTAATTTCTGCAATCTCTCTTCTTAGACTTCTATTCTTTTTCTACATGATGGTTTTTCCATAACAAACATGAAAGAACTTTCTTCTGTTTTCAAATTTAGATTCGTACTTTTTATTTGATAGAAATAGTTCCCACCTCATTATAAATTAAGTTCTAAATAAAATTAATTCACAACAATTAAATATCTAAATTTTAATTTGAGATTAGATTTAATTACACTTAGATCTTTCATACTCAAAATAAAATAAGATTAGTTATGTTTTAAATATCAATTTTCATTTACAAGAAAAAAAATAAGTATCATCATCATTCATTAATTTGGTATTGAATTATTGATTTAGATTAAATAATATAAAAATATTAATTATGTAATCATATTATTTTAGTTTTAATATGTGGTAAATAATATCTGTCAATCAAAATTTAATTAATTATAATGATTAAAAATTAAAGAAATAAATCGATGAACATATCAATCAATCTATTTAACAAAAATATTTAAAATATTAACATTAACAAATCAACTTATAGTGCAGAGCATCTTAATTTCTTGAATTAGAAATTACAATTTAACTTGAATATGATTGATACTAATTTTAATAGGTGAGTTTTTTTTCTTAAAAAAAAATAGTTACCCTATGTAATGAAAAATAGCCAGGAGTACATAGGTGATTTACATTACGATCGTTGGCCACCCCAAACTTTAAATAATTACCTTATGTATTTTAATATATGTATGTTATTTTTTTTTATTTAAAATAACACACAGTACTTGGTCCATGAATACCGAAATCTATGAATAAAATATATACATTTAAATTTTATATTCGATGAATAATAAAAGTAAAATATAAATACAGTAAAAGCCTATGATCAATGATTATCCATTATAATCACTAATGTTTTGTACAAACAAAACAATACTAGTCAGAAATAGGGAGCTGTTCAGGGAGGGAAGGGATCGAAAGCCATATAAATAAATGGTCGGTGGGTCTAGGTGACTGGCCCCGTCCAGGGAACAATAAATGAAGCGGTGCCAAACAACTTGGCCGCTAACCTGTCCCCAGTCTCCACTACGAATTAAAAACATTTCGGCACCTGTTTCTGAGCTACATGTAACAACAGTACATTTCCACGGAAGTAAACCATTACTTTTTTTTATTTATTTATTCAAAGAAACCTCACCCCCTAGAAAGCGTATTTTGTGAGTCCAGGTGAGGGAGTAAAACTCCAGCTGTTCCAGGCTTTTATAAAAGATACACTTCCTGACTCGAACTCGAGACCTGTTGTATAGATCTCAAACTCTTTACCATCACGCTACGGCCCTTGAAGACTAGAGAGATCCTGAGGAAGAAGTAAACCATTTCATTAACGAAGTAAATAGTAATAATTTTCGGCTGCTGTTTCTTAGCCACCGTTAGTCTCTGATTTTGATAGGATGACAATCCCAAGTCCTGTTGAAGTTGAACCCATAGTTTTCGATCTTTCAGATTTCTTTGAATGGGAAAAGCTTAGCATGAGAGTTGATAATCTCTGATTTTGATAGGACGACTATCATATTTATGGATAGGTTCCTTTATATTTATACTATATTTATTACTCGTGAAGTAATAAATTTAAATATTTACATTTTATTCATCAAATTTTATATATTTATTATTTTACTATTATTTAATATTTAACAACATATATATATATATATATATATATATCAAAAAAAAAAATATAAGTGTTCTAGTTGTGTAACTCAAATTAGATTTGGGTTGAATTTTATAATATTTATATCTTATTCATTATCTATTAGGTATGTATTGTAGTTATCCAAAGAAAAACTCATTCTTTTAAATTAGATTGAGATTTTAAATTAGATTGAGACGGTATACATCTACATCCATCTACATTGTATTTAAATATAATTAAAAATAAATATAGAAAATCATGTAATAATGTCACATCAAGGAAGAGTAGGAAATTTCCTGTTGACAAAATTGATTCTTAGACATAGGTATTGGACACATTTGAGATATAATTAAAAATAAATTTTTTTCATTTTTTGGATTAAAATTTTATTAAAAAATATTCTCCAACATTAATATTATAGCAAAATAATTGTGAGTGAACAATAAATTAATTTAAAATAACCTTTGAAAATTAACAAAAAATCAAAATACAACCATCAAACATTATCCCGCGTTAATAAGAAATTGTTTCTTTCCTCTCCCAAGGCTATAACATTTGTTCCAAGTTCAAAAGGTAAAAGTTCTTCTTCTCTTTCAAGGCTTGTATATGGAGGTTCTTGTTGATTTATTTAAAATCAACAAAAAAAAGTATTATTTTTCAATTATTTTCCTCTACTTTTCTCTTGGTGTTTTTTTTTTTTTTTTTGAAGTTTGCTTAGACTTAGTGTTGAATGCATCAAATACTAAATAGTACAATTATTGAATCATGAGAGGCACACAAATTTTTTCATAAAGATAACGGATACAACTCTTGTGACAACCACTTCCTTCCATTGTATTGATTAATATGTGTTTCAACAAGTAATTATGATTTTATTTGTTCATATTTTTAAGTCTTTAATATCTTTTTGTTGGCAAGCTAGTTTAATTTTTCATGTTGCTTTTATATGTATGTTTAATTTATTCTTTGTAATTTGTAATTTTTTGTTTGATATAATATTTAGGTTTCATTATTAATTAGTTTTAATTTAAATAAATTTAATTTTATTTATTTTTTAAAATATAAATTAAACTTTCTTTGAATTTAAATCCAATGTATCCTACTCCGATCAATGCAAAAAAATATTGTCCCAATAATTTGTTTCACAATAACAAACCAATTTCATTTAAATCTAATATATCCTACTCCGATCTGTGTTATACTGTAGCTCAAATAAAAATAAATAACATAAAAGAAAAATCAAAGGATAAAAAAACCCAAACATGTAAGTCTCAGGACAACCCAGATGAATGGTAATAACATGGTTTAACTTTTAAAAAAGAATTTCAAGGTGACGATTTAAAAATAATTAAGATGATGACATTTAGATCTACTCAAATAACCCCGATTTAACTTGTCAAACTCGCCACCCGAAATCATAAGACCATGATAACTCCATAAAAAATAAATCGTAAAAATTAATTGAGCACCAAAAAATATGTTGACAAAAAACATATATGCTCATAAAAGTGAGTCCAAGACTTTGATGATCTTAGAAAATCCAAGCCGAAACATATCATGAATACCAATTCAATAAAACTAAATGCTGAAAGATGATATTGGAAAAAAATTAATAAAAAACAAAAATAACAAAAAACTCAAAGTTGAAGAATGAAATATATATAAAAAAATTGGTTTGGTTTAATATTTAAACTATTTTTTATTTAATTATATGATAAAAAAAAGTCAAAGAAAAATCCCAACATTAAATTATGAAATTGAAAAAACAACAAAGAAAAAAAAAAGGTTATACACGTGGCAGACGTGAGTGGCCCGACATGCTCATGCCTTTTAAATAAATAAAAAAAAGTCATTGTATCATTTAATGAATTTGAAATTTAGTTATATCTAACCTAGTTAGTCACTTATATTGGTGAAAGAAATAATAATATAATATTTTTTGTACACTAATGATATCGCAATGATCATTGTTCTAGATCGGATTTGGGTGTAGAAATATTAAGGAATTCTTGTTCTTTTCTGGCTCAAGAGTTTGGAGTTATCATCTAGTATTTTAGTCACTAGAAACCCTAACTAGTTTATAATGTCTATATAATGGAACTAGTTATGTATAAGGAAGACAATATCACCACTAATACACTCTACTTAAGGTAAGCTGTATTGTTCATTTATCTGATTATTACTAAGGCTTTGTTGTATTTTTATAATAATTGATCTATTTATTGGTTAAAGCAGATCTATCTTAGTAAAATGAATCATGGTTTTAGAAGTCAAACCTAGACATTCTAAAGCTATAATATATTTTATTATATATATTTTTTATTTTTGTTTCCTTTATCACTTGGAATATGTCTTATATATAAGTTTATAAATCTTAATATTAAAATAAACAAATTTGTGTTTTTTTTTGTGTTTTTAAATTTAGATCAAATTCTAATGGATATTTACAAACTAATTGTAAAATAAATTAATTGATTTTTCTTTAAAAACATGAAGAAAATATTTTTTATTTTTACAAAAATATACATGAAAACTATCTTCGAATTTGCACATATGCATTTTTAGCAAAACATATTAAGATTAATGATTTAAAAGGAATAATAATATAATATGTCATGGATTTCATTTAATAAAGACATGCAAACCTTAATTAGCCTACCAACAAGTTAAAAATCAAACCAAATAAATAAGACAAATCAACCCATTGACCAATGCTAAAACTCAAACCCATATAAGGCATTCATAACCCTACAATAAATACCCAAGCCTAAACATAGCTGAAAACCCAAGCTTGTTTAAAAATCATAGTGATAGCTCATTTGCCGAAAGCAAACATAGGCTTTATCCAAGAAAGTCAAATAGGCCTTTTTCTTTTAAAAATGAATATATTAAAAAAATGAAAAAAAAGAAATGAAATAGCCTTTAAAAATACAAGCCTTATAAAAAAACAACTGGACTTGAAACAAATATAGGTGTTTTCAAAAAAAAGTAATTGGGGTTGAAACAAAGTAAGAGATACAATCTAAAATTAGGATATGTTTGTCCTCCTTAAATACCTTGTAGAGACTATTTTAATGTGCCTCATGACCTAAAATTTCCTCCCTTCTTCTTGAACAATCCAAACCGACCCCTTTTACTTTTCTTCTGAAGAGGGGTCTTCCTAAATGAAACACATGCTCTTTTCTTTTTTCAAGCACTATTGGTTCTTGTCCAACAATTCTTTGTCACCCCTCATTCATAACTGTCTCCAAGGACTATGAAGCATCAACAAGGTCCCTTACAGTTTTAAATTGTAAAAGCAACTAATACCATTTTTAGGTCTTGTTTAAAATCATCTCATAATTTCTTTATTTTGGGTTGTTTAGTGGGCAGGTAGAAACAAACATGGAGAGATCCTAAAATTGTCTCTTGTACTCTAAAATGGTAATATCTCCTTGTTTTAGTATCAGAAACTCTTGTTCTTTGTTCTTTTAATGTTGACGAGAGTAATATTTATTTGTAAACTCTATTCCAAAATCTCCAACACTTCAATAATTCTTCTCTCCCCCACCATTTCCCACCATGTCTATGCACTATCATAGAGTAACTTGGTAGCACAGTCTACTCAAAGATTTTCCAGTACAGAAATCTGGTTCAGAGTCTTTTCTACCTTTCTCAACCTGCACCCAACTATTTCGTACGTCATCTTCCTCTCATAAAAAGGGTTCACAACCCATCTCTCTCATATCATTTACCCAACATACCAGGGTAACTATATTGTTTTTAAAGATGTATCGGTTGTCCGTGGCACCCCTTCCATCACTGCTTGAACAATCTATGTTAAGTAAGATGGATCAAGATAAGGTGCAGGTGTCACTGTATGTACAACAGGTACATGCCTATCTACCTATTCATCATTGCTTGCTACTTCTGGTCGTACATTTTTGGCTCTCCAGGAGGAAGATTCTCCCTTAAGTCCTACTAATTTTGATCTCTTAGATGGTATGGACATTGCAGAAATATGTGATGCAGTATCTGTTAGAGGATCTCTTTCCTAATCCTCACTCCTTTCCATATCCAAACCCTCTCTCCTAATAGGAGATGGGTTCGTCATAGTTCCATGTCATGTATGAACCATCTTGAAACAATCAACATTCCTCAATCATAAATTCCTTGGGTTTGATACCAAATTGTAATATCCCTAATTTTCCATACTCAATGAATGTACAAATCTTTCATGGTTTAGGAAATTATTGGATTTTTTTAATAATCCTTAATAAGACATCCATATCTTGCAAATTTCATATATCATAGTCATTTCTAAAATCTTTTCATATTTGAATATTTATATTAATTCCTACCAAAAATTTGATAGTGGTTTCCTTAAAAAAGGGTCAATCCATAATTCTATCATTTGCATCAAACACAAATTCAATTCAATCATCTTGGATCATAACCCCACTACAACAAGACATTTCTCATTCATTCACATCATCGCTAAATGCTTCCATTACTTATCAAATTCATAATAACATAATGAATACTAAATAATTAATTAACAAAACATAACTTAACGAAGCATCTCAAAATAGAATATGTTATCACATAACATCAAGTTTTACATCTTTAGTCTATATATGTCTCAAAATACATACAATATTATATTATTACATACATTCATTGCTTAAGATAGCAAAAGATAATACTTTAGTTTTACTACTCCTATCATGAATGTGAAGATCCTGAAATCAATTAAAAAAATTTTAAAGATAATTATCTATATATATATATATATATATATGGATATTAAAAATAAACATATCAATCAAGTATATTAATTCATTCAACTCTCTTTAATATTCATCTAACTTCGATCAATCTCGGTAATTATATATTATCATGACTACTCCCCTAGTTGTCAGAACTCTGGCTGGCTAACCTTCACGGTCGCCTAATCATCCAGTTAAACCTCACGATTGCTAATAAATTCAGTCACCTTATATGAGTGCCAAGAACTCCATCAATTGCACACAGGAGCCTATAACTCTTGCAATCGCACACATATGCCTATAACTCCAGGAATACCACACAGATGCCTATAACTTCGACAATCCTATACAGATGGCCAAAACTCTATAAATTCCTTAATTTAGCTCCTTCTCATTTTCACATCCAATAGTCATAATATCACAATCAACTATCCACATGACAGAAATTTACCAATAATTAAATTAGATTAAGGTGTGAACACCTACCTGTAATCTAGTTATGTCTGGCCCCTCCTGCTCACTGTTTTACTCCAACAATTTCTATTGTATTGACATGATTTTTAATTTGTTATTGTCTTATTAGTAGGCAAGCACAATCTATACATATTAAGAAACATCAAACACCAATTCAAAGTCATTCATTTATTCTCACCAAAATCATCTTTTTTTATTCCTTCCTTAGTTTAAACAATCGGATACAAACACCACAATTTTATCTTTAATTTAACAATTTTTCTCAAGAGCTCCAAGTCACATTAATATAACCGTTCAATCACTACTTAGTAAAATAAACGACTTATTTCGAAATATCATCCATATAGAAATATGTATTTCCTATAACATAATATAACATAATTTAACATGCATTTACACAGTTTCAAAAAATCTTCCTATTCATATTTCTCTTCGCCAAAACACACAAAAAAGGAAGGAAAGATATGATTTTCCTCTCAATTCATCATTAATGCATTCCTATATATTAATCAAACACAACTAAGCAAACATACATGATAATTTCAATTTTGCCAATTCTCCTTATTTTTTGTCACCCCCTGTCACCTCTTTGATGCTAAGTTTTTATTCAATTTCTAATAATGTTTTTCACCCATCAACATTTAATCTAACCTAATTGGCCAGAACAACAATCAATTTGCATGTCCCTAAAATTTATATTATGAACCCTAACACAAAATTCATCAATTCTATTTCGTTTCACCTAAGCTTATTGAGGTATGTTTAGAACCCCTTACCAGGTAATAAAGTGAAATTTAAATGCTAACTAGTCAAAAATTTTCTGTTATTCCTTTTTTTTCCCTTTTTGTTGCCACTTCTCTCTCTAGTTTCTCCTTTTTCTCTCTTGATTCTCTTTTAATTATCATGGTGGATGTGTTTAAGCATTCATCTTCTCTTCATCCTAGTTTGAACTCTAGAATTTCTTAAGTGTTTTAGTGTGGTGTGGCCCACCCTGTTTATCATTTGTGATCTTCTTTGGTGTTGTTGGATTCATTTTCTCAAGATTTTTTTTATGGTACCGGGGGTGTTATCAATTAATGGAGCTTTGTGGTGTCTTCGAGGTTCATTTTTAATTATCATATTGAATGGGGACATATAAGTCTTTAATATTTTAAATATACAGTAAAATGACTTAAATACCCTTAAAAGGAAAAAAATAAAATTATTATTCAGGGGCATTTTTGTCTTTTTAACATTTTGATTGCATAGTGAAAAAACTAAATTTTCTTTAAAAGAAAAAAAATAAAACTAACATCCAGGGGATTTTTTGTATTTTCATCATAGTTTTTTAGTTATAATCAATTTAAATTAGGACAATTAAGTCTTTTAACAAATATAAATATAATTAAAAAAATGGTTGGTGCGTGCTTCGCATATGACAACTAATGGGAGGCACGCATAGGCTTTGAGCAATATGTGCGACCTCTCCTGGTGGTCAAACTCCGCCTTCCACAACGGTGTTGGAAGAATCATGTCGTCCTAGACGCATGTGCACGGTGGAGTAGTGGTAGAGCAATGATGAACTTTTTACTTTTTCTTTATTTTTCTTTCTCTTCGCCTTGGATTTCACGTTAGCCGTTCCAAAAATTAAATGTTTATTTTCTATAAAGTAATCCTGATCTCATGACCCGAGTTAAAAGTTTTGAAAATTAGCATGACTTAATTTTGAACCTTTTTTAGGGTTTTTTTAATAATATTTTTATAATTTTATCTCTTGAAATTAAATTATTAAGTTTTGAGCTTTATTTTTATTTCTCTTTGTATTAACTTAGATTTTTTATTTTTTTAATGATGTACATCACAGATTTAGAGTACCTTCTTGTCATGGGCGAGCAGCCAGAAATCTGTCAATTCAATTGAGAGAGGGGATAATCGTTAGGCTCGGGATAGGTCGCTCGATCATTATCAATAATTTATTATTCGACTGGTTTCTGGTTATTCGCTCTAATATTACAATGATATTTATGAATCAACGGATTGAAGATTTTTTAACTGGATGTTCCCGCGAAATGAAGCTCTCTCTCTCAGCTATCTTCAAATTGTTATAAACAAAATAAAAATCCCTGAATATAAGAGATTCGTTGAGGAAATGGGATTTAATACATGAGATTCCATAAGGTTTTTTTGAAGATCTTAACAGGGTAAACTTAGCATTAGTCCCCACAAATTAATTAAAATTACTAATAAAGATTTAATTGGATTAATGTTCAATGGGGAGAGTCAGAAAGCAGTTGTTAGATTGGGTGTTGCCATCACTCTTTAAAGAGATCCCACGAGAGACTCTCATCAATTACTCCAATGCTATTAAATTCTTCCCTTTCGAATGGATGCCTCCTCCAATTACAGGAACCATATCTTCAGGTCGGAAAACCTCAATTTGTTACGTTCAAGAAATTAATGCAGAATGAACCAGAGAAAAGGGGCATGAACTGCAGGTGGGGACGGGGAGGTTGCCGGAGTAAAGGCCCACTTGTTAGGAGTTGAATCTAATAAATGGGAATTATATTCGTAAGAAAGGGCATTCTAGGGTACCTCAAAAACTGAAAGGTATAGGCTTGCTCATACCTTTTTAAGAAAAAAACTCATCTACGGATTAACATTCTTCATTTTTATATAAAGATAACTCAAATAATGTGGTAGACATGAATATTCCTAATATGCCACTCATTTCGGGTGTTCCATGCTCGTGCCTGTGCCTGTGTAACATTGAATCATGTTTCGATTCTATTTATTTTTATCTTTTAAAAGTGGTTTTTAAAAAGTTAATTTTTTTATTTTAAATTAATATTTTTTGATATTTTCATATCATTTTGATACGTTGATGTCAAAAATAATTTTAAAAAAATAAAAAAATAAGATTTTGATACATTTATAAATGAAAAACACTTTAAAAAACTACCACAACTACACTTTCAAACAACCCATAAACAATGAATTTTGTTGACTAAATATATATTGAGTTGTAACCATATGAACAGAATGCTTTGAATTTTCGATCTCTTTCTCAAACCAGGAGGAGATCTTATGGTGGAAGTAGTTGAATACTTGAATTCGACTTAATACAAGGCTACACTCTACGTGCATGTTGGCCGATAACGTGTTGAAATCAAAAGCAGTTTCTTTCTCAATGCGTGGTTAATTAAAATTGTGTTTTGTCTTGACTATTATTTTAAAATTGCTTGGTTAATCAATGTTATAGCCAGAGTTTTAGAAAACGGAAAAAACTTGAAAGAACTTAAAAAAAGAAATTAAAGAAGAAAGGATAACATGGATTGTTCAATTGGGAGAGTTA
>Ga0325400_1000484_pt1 | contig 29416 bp, 19 predicted proteins | sample PopdelMetagenome_2_FD_205662 | JGI IMG/M metagenome (GOLD analysis project Ga0325400, IMG submission 205662) | Populus deltoides microbial communities from Bellville, Georgia, United States - Xylem-PdKOR-R1 | ecosystem: Host-associated > Plants > Phyllosphere > Stem > Wood/Secondary xylem...
CAGACCCATATAAGAACAGTAACAAAGGAATGATGGACATTGCCGTGACAAGCATAGATGCGCGTAGAAGCACACGCCGGGCTATTGTTCCACTAAGGATCTGGTATCTCAAGGCCTTCGAATTCATATTGTGCTCCACTCTTAACCACGAAATTGGCATCAGAGATTAAATTTTTAATCAAATTACAGGATTTCAGAGACTTGACAGAGAGATATAAGCCAACTGATAAAAAGCTAGAGACTTAACGAGTACAAAACCTGGAGGAGGTATGATTCCCACCCACAAGGACACCCATTGATTTTTGAAACATTAACCAGACCCTTTTATGAACTCTTGGCTTTGCCTCAAATACCATCTTTACTTGATTGAAAAAAAAAACCATTCCTTTTGAGAACACTACATGTTACAATATTAAATCCTTTTATATCTCACACTTTCGCTATGCAATGACAAATTTATCAAAACAAAACACGCAAGATAGCAAAAGATATGAGGAAACGAAACAGGGTCAGGGATTAGGTTTTGTTTGAGAGAGGAATGAAATTGAGTAAACTATAGATGGGCAGAGAGTTGAACTCTGGGGACAGTGATATAAAAATGGAGTTGATCTAACAACCAGTGTTGATAGTACAGTAGGAGAGGAGTCATGACATAATTAAAGAAGGTTCGTACGCGTGTAGGGATGCAATAGGAGGAGGTGTATTATTATTTTTATTATTATTATTAATTTTGTTTTTCGGGACCTCGACTAACCCAACAGAAGTTCAATTAATAACAATGTAAATTTTTAATAATTCTGAGATTTATAAAATTTAAACTGGTAATTTCTAAAAAACAAACCTAGATCTTCAATAATTAAATTACACCTTTTAGAGTTAGAATTGTAGGAGATGTATTATTGTTTACATAGAACCAGTTATTTATCTTTTTACATCAAATAATTTAAGTTTGGTATTGCAGTCTAAATTATTTTTTAATTTTTTTAATATATTAAAAAAATTAATAAATGAAAATTAATTAAAAATTACTAAAAATATATAAATTTAATATTTTTTAAGATAAATATATATTTTTTTAAAAATTAACGCTTTCCTATACAAGACGCTGACTATGAGACTGATATGAGGTCTATTTCCATCATATGGTCACATTAACAAAAACTTAAAGAAGATAAGACTATGAATTAAGGTGATCCATGGGAATTGCAACAACTAGCTCATTATCTCGTATAGACGTATAGTAGATCAGAGTAAAAACAAATTTATAATAAAAAATATCTAATTATTGCTAACAAGTCTTCCAAAAAAAATATATTTTAATCTTGAATTTGATGATATTTTTATCTAATATTAAAATAAAAATATATTGGATTCACGTATATTAACACAGGTTAACTTTTGAAACTTGCAAGAATAATCTTAAAAAAATAAATTGGAAAGTTCATCATCGATTAATTTAATCTTAAATGATAAAATTGATATAAAACAACAATCAATTAAAAATAAAACTTTAGTGAACTCGAGTCAATTAAGCAAGTTCGCGACACAAGTCACGCACGCTACCAAATTCATAATAAAAAAATATCTCAGAGATTATATTTCATTTAATTATATAAGAATGGAAGGTATGAGAATTTTTTTTCATATGAAATATTAAAAAAAAAACCATGATAGGCGTGTGGGATCAAGATAGCTAACTAGATCATTAATAATAAATGGTGAAATTTTATTTTTTTAGTTTTGAGTTAAATAAAAAAATAGATCATCGATAACAAATAGTAAAATTATATTTTTTAAAAAAATTAAAGGACAAAAAATGCATTAAATAAAACAAAAAAAACATAAATAATATGCTACATGCTACGAATTAACCTATCAAACATGCGTCTTGGTTTATAAACTCAACTTGATTCAATGATTTTTTTTATCAATATTTTTTTACCTAAATATAAAATAACAAAATTAAAAATAAAAAAGGAGCCCCGGTACTTAGGACTTCCAACCCAGCCTACGTGTTTGGGTCAATTTTTTTTTTCTTAAAAAGGTGTACCACTATTTTTTAAGAAATAAACAAATGACATATTATCTATTTTTTTTATAGAATCCAGTAATAAGAGGTTGTTGAAAAGCAGGGGCTTAATTTTTTTAACAAAAAACTCATTTCAATCCATTTTTATCCAAAAAACATCCAAACAAATAGGCTAAAAAATCTAAAATCAACCCAAACTTGGAATTATTCCCTTAGTTAGATTTACCTCCACAAGCAAGGAGAAGGGGGGGGAACTCAGGCGAAACTCCTCTCATTGAATGAAACTCATTGACACCGAGATTAACTATTTTTGTGTCTAGAATCATTGTCAACGATGACTTTCTCTTTCTATGTCGTAATCCAGCAAGTCTCTCTCTCCTCTCAAAAAACAGGATTGAAAAATAAGTTAAATAAAGTTTGGTACCACATTGGATTTCTAAAAATTAAAGTGACCAATCACTTATTAAATAAGAAAAGAATGGAGACTAAAACAAAATTTTCAGATGAATTTTGAAATCTCCATCGATTTTCCTTATCTTTTTGTCTTTCAATTCAACCCTTTCTTGAAAAAACAATAAGCAACTAGGTGCAGGTGCTAATTCGTGCTCAAAATGGTTTAATTGTGAAAAAAAGAAAGATTTGAGGATCAAATTGAATTTTTTTTAAAAAAATTACAATTACAATCCACAATGATTTACGAGAGAATATACAATGCGAAGTCTATAGTAACAACCCCTCATGATTTAATGTTTTTATAATGTTTCACCTTTTGTTTTTCTCTTTTTACAATTCTCAGTTTTTGTTAATTTCATTCTTTGATTTTGCTTTTGTTGGGATTTAGGATTGATAATTTGTTTTCTTTGCATTTTATATTGTTATAACCATTTTAAAAAAACCATCTTGGGTTGTGCATGATTTTACAAAAAAATATGATTTTGTTGTTTGCAAGAAATTGAAAATGAGAGAGCCAAAATTGAAACAAAGAAAAATGGCAAACCTTTTGTTTTTAAAAACAAACATCAAATTTGGTCCTTTTTTTTTTTTTTTATCTTCAATCATCAAATTCTTTTCTTTTTAATTTAACCTTCCAACATTGTATTGATAGAGATTTGAAATTTATAATTTATTTCAATTTAGTTTTTATGTTGTGAGTTGAATCTAAAAAAATGTCTTGTCATTGGATTGATGTTCGATTTTATAAGAAAGAATATGAATTTATTGTTTGAGAAAAATTGAAAATAAGGGTACAAAAATTGAGCAAAAGAAAAAACAAGAGGCCAATTAAAAAAAAATGTGCCAACGCCTTTTAGGTTATCTTTCCTTTGAGATTTTGTCAAAAATCATTTTTTATCCTTTTAGTTTGTTAATTAAATGGTTTGGTCCAGAACTTTATTTTTCTTGCATTTTAGTCTTTGAGTTTGAGACAAGAGAGAGTCATTGCAAATATAATAGAGTGAGAAAATTATCGAATGACTACTTTTTGGCGATAAAACTCACCATTCGTAGTGTTAATGAGCTTGATTTGACGAAGAAAGTTCCATTTAAGTTTTTTTTTTCCTTTATCTTATCAAAAACGATAGATTAGGACTTGATAATATTTTTTATTATAGTTTATTTTTTATTTTTAAATCGATTAAATCCTAATTTATGACCATAAATGAGTTTATTGAGTCTATAAAATGTTTCTCAAATTTTTTCAGTTAAAAAAATTGATGAAAGTGAGTTTTTTTGCCTTTGAAGTTGCCTGACCAACTTTAGGCCATTGGAATATGGAAAAGTAATCAACATGTTAAATATAAATTAGATTTTATAATTTGTTTCAATTTTTTTTTATAAAATTATCAAATAAACATCTTAATATTAAGTTGGAGCATGATTTTGCAAGTGACTATATTTTTATTGATTATTCCAGATTTTTAGACTTATCAAATAAAATGAATGATATTAAAATAACTTTCAAACAAATTAATTTGAAACTCAAACTCATTAAAAAGTTGGGTTATAAAGTTTTAAAGTTGACCTGATTGCTATAAAATCCATACGACTTGCATTTGTTTTTTATAAAATTATTAGTTCAAACCGCGGCATGATACCCTTATGATTTAATAGAAATTACAATTTTTTGGAAAAGTTTTTGCTTTTTAACAAAACTGAATAAAACTCTCCAATCTACAAGAGAGTCTTCATTAGGTTATCAATTTATCAATGGATTGTGTTAGTTTAAGTTGGTAAAATCAAATTTATTTATAATTCATGTCAACACATGATCGAAAAAAACAATTTATATAAAAAAATAAGAACTTTTTAAACATGGGCTTGGCCTTATAGGCTCATTCGTGTTTACAATTTTTTTTTTAATCTAGACGTACTTAGCTTTTTTCTTATTTATCCATTTATTTTTAATATTTTTTTAACAACAAATCTCTTTAAATTTATTTATTAAAATAAATTTTAAGTGATTGTCCAATTATGTCACAATTTTTAAGAATCTTAGGGCTTTTTTGTGGTGATATTATTAATTGCTTAATAAATAATTATGTATTAGCCTAATTTATATAATTTTTAATATAATTTCCTCATTAATAATGAATGAGAATAAAATATCTATTTTTTATTTGTTTTAAAAAATTTTCTTGAATTTATTGTTTATAAATTTTGTCATATACGTGTTTAAAAATGAATGATTCATGATTTTTATTTTTTAAAAATGAAGCTTGTTTCCACTATCATAATAAATTTTATAATTGTAATTGTTAGGTTTCCTTCCTCCACTATCATAATAAATTTTATAATTGTAATTGTTAGGTCTCCTTCCTCCATTATGCTAAGAATCTCTAGTGTTCAATCCAAAATTCAGGTAGAAGTTCTTGGGGTCTTATGCATGCCAGTTTGATAAGAGATCTTCCTGGTCATTTTCTTGTAGAGGGATCTTTGCAATTATGATGGCTTTTCCATCACTCTTCATGGTAGTAAGGTGGGAGAGTGCTTTGTTTTCTAATGCCTCACCATGCTTGGTTCCTTAGCTTCGAATAACTCAATGTATTGATCTATAATGAGTTAAGAGTCGTTGTGTATCCTGAGAGAACACACATTTAGGACCATTACCAAACTAAGTTTGGCTAGTAAGGCTTTATATTTTGCTATATTATTGGTAGTGGGGAAGTCAAACATGAGCTCATATTCCAAAGTCTGCCCATCAAGTAGGACTAGAACTGTTTTGGCTCCTTTTTTTTTTGTATGTTAGAGGAAATATCCTGGTATAACTTTTATGGAGGCATTTTTGTTTTTGGAGTTCAAGATGGTACATTCTAGTCAGGCACGTCTACAAAGGCTTAAAACATTATGGTCGAATAGGATTAGTACTCTAAGTCATATTCTCCCAACTCGATGGACCATTTGACCAATTTTCTTAACACATTTAGCTTATGAAAGATTTGGCTAAGAGATTGATAAGTCAAAATAATAATTTGTGTGCTTGAAAGTATGGTCTCAATTTCCTTAAAGACATTTACCAATACTAAGGCCATCTTTTATGTTTTCAAGTACCAAATCTCAAAGTCGTGAAGGGCTTTCCTTGCATAATACACAAGTTTATGAACTTTGTGTTACTTTTTGACTAGCACAATGTTCTGCTACCTTTAAATAAAAGAAGAGTTATTCTCTCTCTCTGTTTTTTTTTTTTTATATATAACATTCTTATAGAATATAGGTGAGCTTTTAAGTTATCACATGCCTTTTGTATTCATGAGTCCATAAAAAAATAAATATATTTTTCAATGTCTTAAAGGCAACCCTCCTCAAGTCAAAAGATAAGTCTATTCATAACAATTACCTACTCATTTAGTCTTTAAATTTCTTTAATCAAATAAGGGGTCATGTTAATAATGAATTTATTCTTTTTAATATTAGGCTTTATTCCTTTTTTGCTAACCATAAATTCTAAGAGCGTCCATTCTCAGAACTTCACTTGAATGGATTAAGCTTCATTCGATGCTGGTGAAGAATAGAGAAAACTTCTTATAAGTCTTGAAGATGTTACTAAAAAATGGTACTCTTTACCAACATGTCATTTTCTTATATCTCTATGCTCCTTTCCAACTAGTCTTAAAGACCTTGTTGATCATTCTTTAGTATGTGACTCAAATGTTCTCTAATATGAAGGGCATAATCTTATAGCAATATGTAACATCCTCATCTTTAGGGATGCTAATATTATTTTTTTATATATATATATATATATATATATATATATATATATATATATATATATATATATATATATATATATCGATTCCATGACCCATAATTGATGTATTTGTGATGTTGTTAAACATGGTCAATAATTCTACCACATTCATTCCCCCTGTATTTTAACTTACCAAGTTATCAACATTCTTTGTAAACCCTGGAATAAATAAAATAAAAATAAATAAATAATAAAATCATTGGAATTATAGTGTAATAGTATGAAAAAAAATGATAAAAAGAATAGATTGGGAAAAAAAAGTATTAAAATGGAAGAAGAAGTTTTTAGCCGAAAATATCAAATTTTTCAGTAGTAAAAATAGTCTAGCTGTTTTGAGAAAGAGCTAGAACGATTTGCTGAACTGGTCAGACCACTTCTCAAAACAGTCAAATCATTTTAATTTTCATCTTTGTAAAACTGATGGGGTACTGCTATGGGAGAAGAAACCATTTTTTTTTCCTTATATTCTTACACCTTTAAATGGTAAAGAGTGAAATTATGAATGAAAAGAGAGTGTTTTAAGAGATAAAAACACATTCACTCTTGGAATTAAGAAAGATCAAAGAGAGAAAAGATTGAGTTAGAGAGAGAAGGTGAATAAAAAAAGGAAAAAACATAAAAAATTTTGACTAGTTGGGGTTCAAAGACTCGATTATCATTCGATAAGGAGTTCTAAACCTAATATAGCAATTTCATTTGAAATTGATAACAAATAAGGTTGGAATCATCAAAGTGATGCTAAGGGTTTAAAGTCAAATTTTATGGAAAATATAAACTGACTATGAATTGATCAATTGGGTTATATTATGTTATGTTATGTATTAATTTAGGTAAAAGTGATGAAGAAAACCATGGGGTCCTTAAAGGCCCAATGACCGGCCAATAAGGGGTTACATTGCATGAAGTAGAATTGTATGTAGTTAAGTGATATTATAGTAGATTAATATATATATTATAAAGGAAATTATTTTAAAAGAGTTTCGTTACGTTACATAGATTGACTTAAACATTTATATTGTTGAAATTTAGGAAATTCAGGGAGAATTATTGAACCTAAAGATGAATATTTTTATGAATGTGTTTGACTTTTTATGCAAAGAAAGGATACATCAAAAATTTTATGCAAATGAGATAATATTTGTGTGATATAATACATGAATGACTATGATCATACAAATGCAAAACTATAGGTGTTGATAACATTGTTATTAAGCTTTGTTAGAACTTTTTGTGTGTTTGAAAGAATATGTTAAAGAATAAATGAATTTTGTATGCCTAATTGGAAGAAATTTATGTGCCTCGTTACTTGTTTAACTATAGTTGTCCTTGATTTGAGATTTAAACCGGAAATGGTTATAAGAATATAGTTTGAGAAGATATGTGTATATACGAGTTATGAGAGTTTCTTTTGTTGAGATAACTAAGAAAATGGATTTAAGAAAAAATAAAAATTCAATGAGGATTGAATGAGAAATGAAGGTTAAGATGAAATTGATTAAAAATATTAATATGGAGAATGTACATGGAATGAAAATTAATATGGTATATATGTTGATACATGAGAAGCCACAGGAGTTGTGCAGCCACAAGAAGATACCACTAGAGCTTCTGCAGCAAATAGGTGTCGTACACCTCAACCTTTTTTTTCCCTTAGTTTATTACAATAGTTTTGATGATGAAATGATATTCTGTGTTAGAATTGTAACTTAAGACAAAAGGAATTAGTTTTCGGTAATAGAACTAATGTCTGGTAATGGACAACAAAATTAGATTCCTTTTCATAAGAAAATTATTTTTTTATCTCCTCATATTTAATATTTGTAATTATGACCTACATGCGAAGTGCTTTTTTGGTATTAGATAAATCAGTTCCCTTCCACAACAAAAAAAATAAAAAAATTTCTTTACAAAAATACAACTTTATTTTAAATTGTTTATGGTCAAGTCTCTCAAAAATAAATTATATTTGCATATTTTAGCATATTAAAAAAATCACAAAAAAAGTTTTTTTTTTTATTTTTACATGTATTTTTGGATTTAGTAATCAATTTATTAAAATCATGAGAACTTGGTCTACATTTTAAAAATACCAAAAAAAGTATTTTGGTTTATCCCAATATCAAAGATTGCAAACTTATACGTAATATGTATTCTCGATATTAAAAGAAAAAAGTACAAAAATATGTTTTGATTCTAGAATAGGTAGGTTTTAACCTGATAAGATAAGAACCTCTTTACTGAAGATAACTTTTAATAAACCTCAGACACACCAACAACTATACAACACAACAATACCTTAATTTATATTAGACAAACAAATAATGCAGTTTACCTTAGGTAAGGTGTACTAGGGGTGATATGTCCTTCTTATACATAATCAATCCTCTTATTCAAACTCTAAGACCAGTTAGGGTTTCTAGTGACCAAAATATTAGGTGGCGACTCAATCCCATTTTTAACTAATAAAAAAAGGAATTCGATCCTGACCCGAGAGGACAATCGTTATGATGTCGCACACATGTAACTGAATGACGACTCCACTTGGGACACCCATGGACTAAGCTTTGTTTTTTTATCTGATTGTTGTGTTTTAAATTATTTGGTCTGTATTTATTTTCAATTTGCCATTTATAAATATTTTTTATATGATTTAATTTTTGTACATATTGTTCATGCATTTGTATATTGTGTAAATTAATTCCTTCATGCATCATTTGCTTTAATTTTTGAAAGCATACACAAGCTTCTAAGTTAGGTGAGGGATTAATGATGTGTCCTATAACTATTGGTCAGGGTTCAAATGAGTAAAAAACCTAACTCATATCCGAGTGCCTGCTTGGTAATGCTGGGCATGCGTGCCTTAACCATTCCTTGCAATGCCCCTCATACTATCTTTACAAAGATTGTCACTGCACAGATTTAAGACCCTTTTTGAGACAATGTAAAAAACCAACCAATGTTCACTTAAAGATTAGACCATATCTTTAGGCTGCATGTGTTAGCCTTAAATTGCATTAAAGAAAGCCTGACATGTAGCATCTTGAATGCTAGGACTTTTTGGGTGGAAAATAGTCGTCACATAGATCCTGCAAGAGTCTGATTATTAGAAATTGATTGAGATGAATATTAATTCTTTGTTGATGTAATAAAACACCAGGTGATGACTATTGCCACCCCTTGAAAGGGCGAACCTGTATTTAATTTCCCTTCTTTTTTTATTATGCATATCATATTTATTAGCTTTGCAACATTGCATGTCTTTCATTTAAATAAGAAATATAAGCTAGCCCATAAACAACAACCCCTACCTACAAGAGGAAAATAAAAGAGTTTAGCCTAGATAAAAGTAAGATAAATTCCTGAGAAATGAGGTGGCTTAGTTAACTGATTTGATAAGACAAACCATTTGCTTTGAAAGGAAACCCCTATACATGGAAACCGATACTGAAAAGATCACTACGAATATGCCCTTTATCCCTTTATGTATCCTCAGAAGAGAGTTTTAGATGTTTATCTAATTAATCAAAGTTTGCAAAATTTCCTTCATTGAAAGAGAGTTTCAAATGTTTTTTTGGTTAATCAAAGTTTGCAGATTTTTACCTCAACACCCCGAGCTTATCAAAAGATTCATAATGTCTTGCCTCAAAAGTCATTGCAATTTGCTGCAAACCAGATACATCAAACATCCTAATTTTTGTTTTAGCTTGAATATCATCCAAGAGGAAAATGTTAAGAGCGGTTCCTCCATTGGCATGAAAGATTGATTGGCTTTGAAATATAGTCGGCGCCTTCTTAAAATAATTGGAGCATGGCTTAAAAAAGACTCCAACTAGGTCTATTTTAAAAGTGGTTATTGTAGAAAAAGTTAAGTAAGGCTTGAAAGTGGAAAAGATTTGGATTCTAATAGTAAGTTTCAATGCTATGACAGAGAAAGAATCGAAAGGAGGATTCCATTTGGGAAATACATATCAAAATCATTCCATACCTCAGCATCTCATTCATCTATCTTGGATACTTGCTTATTTTTACATCATTGATTGCTTTTACACCTTTGTCAAAAAAAAAAAATTGATATACCTTTACCATTCAAAGATGTTCCCCAGTATCGTCTGAACATTAGGTGTATGTATTATCCTAGCTCCATTAGATCCCATACAACCATTATTCCCTATATAGTACAGTCTAAATAAGAAATGTGAATATCCTAATGGGATCCTCAACCACTTAGTCAAAAATTGCAAGAATTTCAAATTATCGAGTTTTTAAGTTGATAAACAAGGGACAAGTTGAGTTTATGAAAGATAATGTCATCTACTGCAATGTTACTAAATCATCTTCAGCATAACAAGTGGTCGGTAAATGCTGATGAGAGACAAATATTACTAGAGAAGTTGATCTAAAACGTGTTGCATTGTCAATCATTTTGTTATAGAATTTTGCTATTATGTTTTTTTTAGGATTGTATCTCATCTTTTTAATGAAAAATTCCTTTTTTATCTCTTTATTGTTTTGAAATGAAAAGATATTTTTGTAAAAGTAATAACTTGTCATTATATTATTGTCCATGACTAGATAAATATAATGGAAGAAATGATCGAACTCTAAGGTATGTCATGCAAAACGCTAAAAAGCAACACCTTTGAAACTCATAAAATTGACCATCATAATTGATCTCATGGCTCTATTCAAAATGTTTTGACCACATCAGTTTTGTCAAAAACCTTTTCTTCCAAAATAACTTTGAAAATTGCTTTTGCTTTTTTATTTTAGAAATAATTTGATTGCTTAAAACAATGTTTGGACATCCTTTTATAAGGTGACAAACAACTCCTTTTGTTAGGTGACCAAACCATTTTGAACCAAAACATGGAAAATGAAAAACTCACATCCCATATCTCTTGAGCTATATTTTTAGCTGTATGTTTAATCTCTTGTAGTTCGTTTGCTAGTCATTGATTCTTAAAAACCTAAAGTCTTATGCAAAAGTTACAAATATCAGACGGGATGAGGATAAAATTTATCGATTCTAACTGTTTGCATTTGAAGGTCATCTTTAATAGCCTTTCACATTCCCTATTTGAGCCTGAATAAGTTTTTCTTTGTAAAACCCTAACTAAGATCACATCCCACACTTGGGGGGGGGGAGGCAGAAATTTAAAGATCAAAGACTGAAGAAGTCATGAAAAATCCAAAGATCCTAGGAAATTCGAATGATGAGGGGCATTCCCAAATGGAAAAAAACAAAAAACAATGATCAAGTCAAGGTCAAAACAAAATGAGAATATCCTACCAAAGTAATTAAAAAGGGTCAAATTAAAGAAATATGATAAAAGAAAAGAAAGACACTATGACAATGATCTTAAGTCTTTAGAACCTTGAAACACTCTTTGAGCCTACAAATTGCTTTCTTTCATAGCCAAAACCCATAACTTGCATTACGTACCTTTTAAAAATCCATATTTATTCAAGTAAGCAAGCAACTTGGATAAATAAATAGCATTATAATAAATGCTAAAGAGCGTTTCTATAAGAATCATGACATTACCAATAAAACTACATGATATTATTCATGCTGGAAAAATAAGTGCTAAAAAAAGATAAATTTTAAGAAAACAAACCTCAAGTTTTTACTCGAACCTCTTGCTTTGAAGCCCATAAAAACAAAATATCACCTCATCTTGTAACTTCATCATTTCCAATATTGCCAGGACAAAAGATCAAATTATATTTTTTTTTCCTAAAGAGTAAACCCCCTAGGAATTGTAAGAAATTCAAAACAATTTTGTTTTAAGCTTACATTAGATAAATTTTTGTCTTCAAAAACACAAAATTTCATTTGAGTCATGGATAGCCCAACTTTGAGCTAATGCTTCTTTCTCATCCTTTTTCATGTAAATTCTCAACCAAAAATGCATAAAAATTACATCTTAGTGTTAAATGAATGTCTTGGGGTTATGATCAAAGAAACACTTTCAAAAATTATATCTTATATTTTCTTAACAACAATAAGACTTGAATGTATACAATCTTTTAAATTTTGTAAATTGATTCCAAAACAAGAAACTGGTTTTTAAATAAAAAAGGTCATTGATCGAGTTTGCAAAGTTCTTGATAAAATTGACACTTCTTAAAAGTCATCTTTGGAATATTAAGTAACCGGGGAAGGCAATGTTATATACCCTATGAGGAGTAATGGACAATATCTATATCAACTGAGGGCAGTATTGCTTAAAGACAATCTATAATAGTGAATTACTTTATGGACTCCAGAAGCAGTTGAGAGTATCACTACACTTGGGGGGCATCTTCATGGCTAAAAGTCTAGTTTACCATTTGAAAAATAGCTATGATGCAAGAAAAACATCATCACATGAATGCATCAGTTGGGAGCAATTTGCAACAGTCATTAATAATAGATGATTTGATAACTCTTTTAGAAAAGTTGGAATAATAGAATGTCGTTTCTCCATCAAATTAAAATGAGTGGGCAATGGTGCAAGCATACCACCAATTAGGGTGCATCATCCAACCGGGAGGTAACATCATGGCTAAAAAAGTTTGTCACTTCTTAAAGAATAATTAATTGAGCAAAACTTCATTTATTGCCTAAAGATCCAGGTTATGTGACAAAGAAGAAATCAAAAGCATTAACCACATCAGTAAAACTCATGTGGGATGAAGAGTCAAAAGACCAAATCTAAGAAATTACAAACCTCATCCATCAAGCAATAAAAAGATGGTAAGAAAGGGGAGGCTATATTTCAAAACAGGTAAAATGCATGCATAAACATCATAAAAAAATCATGAATTTTTCAAGGAATTCTTCTCCAAAACAGCTAGAAAAGTTCAACAAATGTGAACCATCAAAAATCTGGTCCAAAAACTACATGGACAAAGAAAATTAAAAGATGAATCATCTCATAAGAAGGGAGGAAAAATCATCTCATGGGAAACTCCAAGACACCATTATTCATGAAAAATCCTTGACATTTTTCATACGACGGGTAGGATACCCGATTACTAACTAGGGGCTAGTCATCCGAACATAGACCATTTATGAAAAATCCAAATTATTTTTACACCATGGGCAGCATACCTGATCACAAATCATGAGCTGGTTGACTAAATAGAGACCATCTGTGAAAAATCCTAAATATTTTTCACACCACATGAAGGTTACCTGATCATGAACAATGAGATGGTCGCCCGAACAGAGACCATTCATGAAAAATCCATAATTTTTCACACCACGAGTAGGTTACTCGATCATTAACCACAAGTTAGCCATCCGAACATAGACGATTCATGATAAATCCTAGTTATTTTTCATACCACGGGCAGGTTACCATATTACAAACCACGGGCTGATCGCCCAAATAGAGGACATCCATGTAAAATCCTAGTTATTTTCACACCACGGATAGGTTATCCCATCACGAACCACGAGCTGGTCGCCTGAATATAAACCATCCGTGAGAAATCCTAGTTATTTTTCACACCACGGACAGGTTACCCGATCATGAACCACAGGTTGGTCGCCTGAACAAAGAGCATCCATGAAAAATCCAGGTTATTTTTCGAACCACGGGTAGATTACCTGATCATGAACCACAGGCTAGTCGCCTAAATAGAGACCATCCGTGAAAAATCCTAAATATTTTCACGTGACGGGTAGGTTACCCAGTCACGAACCACGAGCTTGTTGCCCAAACAAAGATCATCCATGAAAAATCTTTGATATTTTTCACACCATGAGAAGATTGCTCGATCATGAACCACGGGCAGGTTGCCCAAATAGAGATTGCTAGTGAAAAATCCTAAATCTTCTACACACATAAACAGGTCACCCAAACTCGTACCATTCTAGCTTCGAGCTTGTCACTCAGTAAAATGACCAGGTTGAGAAAAACTTTGTATTTTTCATACCACGGGCAGGCTACCCGAACACAAGCCACGATCAAGTTGCTTGATCAGAGACTACAGGCAGGTTACCTGATCACAAACCATGAGCTGGTTGCCCGAACAAGGACCATTTGTGAAAAATCCTTAATATTTTTCACAACATGAGCAGGTCGCTTGAACATAGGACATTCTATCTTTAAGCTTGTCACTCTCTAAAATGACTAAATCTTCAAGAAGATCACTCTATAAACAATCAAAATTCCAAACTTTTCCTCGAGTTTTTCACTCTTTAAAATGACTAGATCTTCGAGATGTCGACTCTATAAAAGGTCAAAATTGTAATTTTCTTCGAGTTGATCTCTTTTTCAAAGAATTTTCTTCACAAAATAAAACCTTTGATTTTTAAGAAAAAAAAATGTAGTTTCAAACATTTGCAAGGATAACCATCTCTTGATTTTTCTTCTAACTTTTTCACATCTTTTTCTTTTCTTTATAAACTTACTTTCTAAAGTCTCATACAAGACTTTATACAATAGGTATTGTAAAGAGAGGGGCTACTATCATAACCTGATTTTTTACCCCTATTTTCATATTTTTTTTTAAATCCAAAAACAATAGCAAAAAACAATTAAAAATCCAAAAAATATATTTTGATGTAATTTCATCGTTTTTGGCATTTTCAACGTCTTTTCAAAAGAATTAAAATTTCAAAAAAAATACTTTTGACACATTCTGTTTTTAACGCGTATATTTCAAAATCATTGATTAATTTTTCTTACTAAGTCAATGTTGACGTGATCTTTTTCAAAAATATCAAAATACAAAAAAAAAAATTGAAGAAGGGGACCAAAGTGATTTTGGGTTGTTTGGTCACCAAATTTGCTTGGCCTACTATAAATAAATGGTTGTACCACACCAAAAAAAAAAAAAGGAATTTATGGAGAACATTAGCCGACCAAAAAAATAAGTAACAATAAGAAACAGAAAAAAAAACCCACACTCCAAACAAAAACAACACCAGACACCAGCTTGACAACATCAGCCACCATCCATGCAAAAGGAAAAAATAGAAAAAATTGGTATCACCTTCTCCGAGCCACTATGAAACCAAAAACATACGCATTAACAACCCTTCCATCTCCATTGTCAAAGCAAGGATCAAAATAAAACCCTTTTTTTTTCTCCACACTTCTCAAGAACCAGCAACCAAAGCTAAAAACACATTTAAAAGAAGATTCATTCTCTTTTCTTCCATACGGTGCAACCTTCATAAACACCATTGTCTCCTCCAAACCACCACCAGCATCTCCCCCTCTCCATTACCACAACACCATTCCAAAAAAAAAAACCTCCAGCAACCTCTCATTCATCCACCAAGACCCACCATCGGCCACCAGCAGTCCTCACATCCACCGTTATAGCTCACCTACAAATCCAGCATCACCAACCACTGATTCACAGTCCCTTTCAATCACCAAAACAAATCCTCTCCCTACAACTATCAACTGTTAAATAATATTTATGTAGACTTATTTATTAAAGGTAGAATAGTATTTTTAGTTTAACCTATATATACTTTCTTTGTATTTAGGTTAAAAAAAAAGCAATAATAATAAACAGATCATTGAAAAAAAAATTTGGAGTGATATTTTGTCTTCCACTTCTGGTAAATTTGGTATTTCGTCAGTTTCTGCAATTATTTTGGTATTTCGTCTTCCCTTCAGCTTCTGCAATTTGGTATTTGCGTTTAGTTTCTGCAAATTTGTTTTGTGTTTTAGAGTAATCGTATAATTTCAAGAAGATATTTGTTTAGTTTCTGCAATTTGGTATTTTGTTTTCCGCTACTTTTGCATTTTGGTTCTCTGTGATTGTTGATTATGGCTACTAAAAGAGATGATTCACTTCAATCTGTGAGTGTGAGGTTGGATGGGAAGAACTATTCGTATTGGAGTTATGTAATGAGAAATTTTCTTAAGGGTAAAAAGATATGGGGATATGTTAGTAAAACTTATGTGGTACCTAAAACTATTAAAGAAGGAGATACTGCTTCAATAAATGAATGAGAAGTAAAAAATGCAAAGATCATTACTTTGATAAACAATTCTGTTGAGCATCTATAAGTACGCAGTTGGCAAAGTATGAGACAGGAAAGGAGGTTTGGGATCATCTGCAATGGTTATTCACACAATCAAATTTTGCAAAACAGTATCAGTTAGAGAATGACATACAAGCTCTTCACCAAAAGAATATGATTATTCAGGAGTTCTATTCTACCATGAAAGATCTTTGGGATCAATTGGCTCTTACAAAATTGGCAGAATTAAAAGCATGGGGTGCTTATATTGAACGTAGAGAGCAGAAATGATTGGTATAATTTTTAATAGCACTTCGTAGTAATTTTAAAGGACTTAGAGGTTCAATACTGCATCGCTCTCCACTACCTTATATTGACTCGGTTGTTAATGAGTTATTGGCTGAAGAAATACGTCTTCAGTCATATTATAAAAAGGGTATTCTTTCTGTTTCGAATCCTTCTGTACTAGCAGTACCCTCTAAGCAATTCTCCAATCATCACCATAAGCCTTACATAAGGGTTGGTTTCGACGAGTGCAGTTTCTATAAGCAGAAAGGTCATTGAAAGGCTTAATGTCTTAAGTTGAGATAGTAGAATCAAGCTTGGAAACCTGGCAGTCAGTCACAATCTAATGCTCATAGACCATCTTAGGGTTATAAATCACCACACCACAATACCACAGCAGTAACTTCTTCAGGCTCTATTATTGATCCTAGTATTTTGGCTGAGCAATTTCAGAAGTTTCTCTCCTTGCAGCCACAAACAATGTCCACTTCTTCTTCCATAGGTCAGTTTCCTAATAGTTCCTCAGGTATGTCACATTCTGAATGGGTTTTGGATTCTGGTGCTTTACATCATATGTCTCTAGATTCTTCATCTTTTACCTTTGTTTTCCCTTCGCCCTCCATTCCTGTTATGACTGTTGATGGCACTCTCATGCCCTTAGCAAGTGTTGGTTCTGTTGTCACACCTCACAGTTCTCTTCCTAATATCTATTTTATTCCGAACCTCAAATTGAATCTTGCTTCTGTTGGCCAAATATGTGATTCTAGTGATTATTTAGTCATTTTTTTCCTCTTCTTTTTGTTATGTACAGGATCTGCAGTCTCAGAAGCTGATTGGAACAGGTCGTAGGAAGAATGGACTATACATTTTGGATAAGTTAAAAGTGTCAGTTCCCGCTGCTGCTGCTACTATTGTTGATTTGTCTTCTTTTTGTTTGAGTCCTTCATCTTCTAATTTTTATTTATGGCGTTCTCGTCTAGGACATGTTTCGTCTTCTCGTTTGAGATTTTTGGCATCCATAAGAACTTTAGGAAATTTAAAAACTGGTGACATTTCTGATTGTAATGGATGTAAACTGAAAAATTTTTTCGCTTTACCTTTTAATCGAAGTATTTCTATTTCTTCTTCATCATTTGACTTGATTCATTATGATGTATGGGGACCTTCTCCTGTTACCACAAGAGGAGGGTCTTGATATTATGTCTCTTTTATTGATGATCATACTCGTTATTGTTGGGTTTATTTAATGAAACATCATTCTGAATTCTTTGAGATATATGCAGCTTTTTGAGCTCTTATCAAAACTCAACATTCCGTTGTGATCAAATGTTTTAGGTGTGATTTGGGTGGGGAATACACTTCTAAAATTTTTTGTCAATTGCTTGCTTTAGATGAAACCATCCATCAAAGTTCATGTACAGATACTCCTGAGCAAAATGGTGTTGCTAAAAAAACATTAGCACATTGTCGAAATTGCTCGTTCTCTCTTATTGTCTATTTTTGTTCCTAGTGAGTTTTGGAGAGAGGTTGTTCTTACTGTAAGTTTAATTAATACAATTCCATCTTCTCACAGTTCGGGTCTATCTCTTTTTGAAAAGTTATATAGGTATGTCCCTGATTATTCTTCATTTAGAGTTTTTTGTTGTACTTATTTCGTTCTTCATCCTCATATAAAACGCAGTAAGCTATCATCTCGATCCGTTATTTTTGTCTTTCTAGGTTATGGTGAAGGTAAAAAGGGGTATCGTTGTTTTGATCCAATAACTCAAAAACTTTATGTGTCTCGTCATGTTGTCTTTCTTTAGCATATACATTTCTTTTCTATTTCATCCACTACTCATAGCCTCACTAAACCTGATCTTATTCGTATAGACCCTTTTTCTGAGAATTCTGATAATAATACCTCTCCCATATTCGACCAATTTGTACTCATAACTCTGCAGAACTGATACTTTACTCTCTAATACACTTGAAGCTCCATTCTCATTTACAGCCCCTCAAGCTTTATCTGAGATTGTGGATCCACCTCTATGTTAGTCCATCCGCATTCGTAAATCTATAAAACTACCAGATTTTGCTTATTCTTGTTATTCTTCATCATTTACTTCCTTTTTAGCTTCTAGTCATTGTCTCTTTGAGCCCTCTTCCTATAAAGAGACAATTTTTGATCCGCTTTGGCAGCAAGCTATAGATGAGGAACTTTCTGCTTTGCATAAGACAGATACTTGGGATCTGGTTCCTCTATCTTCTGGTAAAAGTGTTGTTGGTTGTCGTTGGGTATATAAGATCAAGACTAATTCTGATGGGTCTATTGAGCGATACAAAGCTAGGCTGGTTGCAAAAGGATACTCTCAACAATATGGTACGGACTATGAGGAGACATTTGCCCCTGTTGCAAAAATAACTACTATTCGTACTCTTATTGTCGTAGCTTCGATTCGTTAGTGACATATTTCTCAGCTTGATGTCAAAAATACCTTCTTGAATGGAGATCTTTAAGAAGAATTTTATATGGCACCCTCTTCTAGTATTTCACCTGACTCTGGATATGTTTATAAGCTTAAGAAAACATTATATGGTCTCAAACAAGCACCCCTTGCTTGGTTTGAGAAATTCTCTATTGTGATCTCGTCTCTTGGCTTTATTTCTAGTAGTCATGATCCTGCTCTTTTTATTAAGTGCACTGATGCAGGCTATATTATTCTGTCTTTATATGTCGATGACATGATTATTACTGGTGATGACATTGATGGTATTTCAGTTTTGAAGACAGAGTTGGCTAGACGATTTGAAATGAAGGATTTGGGTTATCTTCGATATTTTCTGGGTATTGAAGTAGCATACTCACCTAGAGGTTAGCTTCTTTCTCATTCGAATTATGTTGCAGATATTCTTGAGCGAGCTAGACTTACTGATAATAAGACTGTAGATACTCCTATTGAGGTTAACGCAAGGTACTCTTCTTCTGATGGTTTACCTCTGATAAATCCTACTTTATACCATACTATTGTTGGGAGCTTGGTATATCTCATCATTACTCGTCTAGATATTACATATGTTGTTCATGTTGTTAGTTAGTTTGTTGCTTCTCCTACTAGTATTCACTGGGCAGCTGTTCTTCGTATTTTGTGATATCTTCGGGGTATAATTTTTCAGAGTCTTTTATTTTCATCTACCTCTTCCTTGGAGTTGCGTGCATACTCCGATGCTGATCATGGTAGTGATCCCAAATATCGCAAGTCTGTTACCGGGTTCTGTATCCTTTTAGGTGATTCTCTTATTTCTTGAAAGAGCAAGAAACAATCTATTGTTTCTCAATCATCCATCAAAGCATAATATCGTGCCATGACATCTACTACCAAAGAGATTGTTTGGTTACGTTGGTTACTTGCTGATATGAGAGTTTCATTTTCTCATCCTACTTCTATGTATTGTGACAACCAGAGTTCTATTCAGATTGCTCACAACTCGGTTTTTCATGAGTGAACTAAGTACATTGAGATCGATTGTCATCTTACTTGTCATCATCTCAAGCATGACACCATTACTTTGCCTTTTGTTCCTTTTTCCTTGCAGATTGCAGATTTCTTTACCAAGATGCATTCCATCTCTCGTTTTTGTTTTCTAGTTGGCAAACTCTCGATACTTGTAGCTGCCGCATTATGAGTTTGAGAGGAGATGTTAAATAATATTTATGTAGACTTATTTATTAAGGATATAATAATATTTTCATTTTAACCTATACATATATTTTTTGTATTTAGATTAAAAAAACACTCATAATAAACAGATCATTAAAAATTCTAACCTTTTTTTTATTTAATCTTAATTATTTAAATATCAATCATCACCACCGGAACCATGAGACCCACTTTCGCTGTCCAGCAACACATTAACAGCTCCCCTTTCTCTCTCTCTCCCTCATTTTCATTGTTAGCCACCGACGTCAGTTAGTGGCTATACTAGTTCCTCGTCCCTCAGCCTCTCCTCTAGTTCCCCATAATTGATGCCCCCATCAACAGTCCCACAGAACACTTCCAGACACCATAGTGAGCGACACACCCATCAGCCAGCGAACATCGTGAGCAGCTCCCTTTTCCACTATTATCAACAGCCCTATACCCACAGCTGCCCCTTATAGCCCGTAATTAGCACCAGCCCTCCACGCCAACAATAGTTGCACCTCCATCAACAAAACCAACCCAGCTGCACACGGTTACATAAAGAAAGAGAAGACCCAACAGCTTCAGCTCTCATGTTCACGCCAATAGTCCCTCTCCCACTCAACCTATCGCTGGCCGAATGAATCAGTCTCTCAAACCTAAACCAGTAATTTCCCTCTCCCAATCACTGTTAAAAAAAAAAGGGAAACCAGTCAATCTCTTGCCATTAGTTTCAATCACACAAAGCAACGTTCACTCCCTCTCTCGGCCTCCACTACCAACTCAGCTCCTTTACGACTAGCCATAGCCTTCACCCCCTTCATCCCTCATTAGTCACGATGGCAGCCTCATTAGAAAGGAGAAGACAAAGAAATAAGAGGGGAAACCGAAAGGCAGTAAAGAAAGGGCATAAAAAAGAAAGCTGAAACTTTATGGGTGACGATCTCCCAACCAGGCAGCGGTGGATGACACCGCTAGTGTAGAAACGAAGTAGGTGGACAAACATCATCGATCTAGCAATTCCGAATATAAATGATATATAAGTTATTCTAAGAATAAAACATCATTAAAATCATTAATATATATATATATATATATATATATATATATATATATATATCTTTTCTAATTATAAAATAAAAAGAATCCAATATATAAGCTATTCTAAAAATAAAATAATATTAAAATCATTAATTATTGACAATATTTTAGTTTATGTTATTAAACCTTAACGTTATAGCGCTTCTACACTTAAACACTTTCATATATTATAAATACTATCTAGTGAGGTATAGAAATATTAGAACTTTAAATTGTAATATCCACTGTATTTAGAGAGTTTATTGTGAAAACAAAATTATCATTGTAAACATTTAAGAGTTAGGTAAAAATTCTTGGTATTGATAAGAGAATTTCACCAAAGTATAAAAAAAATCTTGAAGATGGTATATTTTCAAGTGGAAAAAATCTTAAAGAATGGTATATCTTTAAGTGGTGTAAGAAGTTTGTTGTAGATTCATCAAGTGGAATTATACATTTGAGCTTGGACTAGTGAAGAAATACAATACTCAAGAATGATTTGGTACTTCAGGTGTGGATGTAGGCTTGCCAAGCCATGTTAAAACAAGTTTGTAAATTCTCTTCTTTAGCTATTTACTTTAAGTACTTTAATTATATTATTGGTAATTGTATTTACTTGAGTAATTTGTCTTAGTAAAATTTAGTGATATTTCAAATTCACCCTCTTTTAGGTTTTAAGTTGCCATAATCATTGAGCAACAAGAACGATGTCATCTTGAATTTATTTATTTTTTAAAATGAAACTTGGTTTTAACATTATCAATTTTAGATCTGTCATGTTAACTGGATCACATCAAGTCAACTCCCGCTCAATTCAGTTTAAAACTTGACTTATGCATGACCCTAAATGAATTTTATAACACAACCAACTTATTCCATGTGTCAGCACAAAAGTTATGAATAATTTTTATATTTTTTAATATGTTCATCGAAATTATCTGAATGTTTATGTAAATTTTTTTTTATAATTATGAAATGTTGTCTAAAAACTTATGTTTTGGTCAACAGGTTCATGAAAAAAAGGTTTTAATTTGAAAGATGTTTTTTTATCCTTATTTCAAATCCTTCAGCTTTTTTTTCCTCAAATTATTTTTTTTAATAAAAGACATTAAGAAAAAAGGTTATATTTTTCTTTTATAAAAAAACCTTAATAAGAAAAGGATGAATTATACTGTAAATTATTTTATTCAATAGAATTAGAATTATTACTTATCTTAAAAACATATTGACATATAATTAAATAAATAAAATTGAATTACTCTCCCAGTACAAGATCATATCTCTTATCCTACATCTATCTCTCGGCTTCCCAATTTAGTCTTTAGTTAATGTTAACAACTCTTTTTAATATTTATTGATGCCTATAATTATTGATTTATCTTATTAAACATGCCAATCAAATTTAATATCACAACTAAAATCATTCTTTATGTTAAAAGAAAATTAACAACTTTTGTTTATTTTTCATTTTATCTTTTAAGTTAAAAAATAACTTTTCATCTTACCCACAACAAAACACGTATAGGTTGGCTAGTATTCTCTATAGGATAAAGTTCAAATTGATTACTTTTTATTTTTAAATTTCGTATCCTAATTGTTGTGATGATGTAAAGTGTAAAATACTTCTTATAAGGAATATTAGTTTTATTATCTAGAGTGTTGCTATTATCTAGCATAATTGATTTTGCTAGTAGTGCTCTATGTAAAGAACAGTCATGTTTTTGAAGATTTTCCATCTAATTGGTTTGGACCTTATGGTGCCAATGTAGAAGTTCTATCAGTTAATGAGTAAAGGAAAGAAATAAGAAATAGACAAATTTCATCTTATATTAAAAAAAAAAAATATGTCATGCTTATAATAAATCAAACATTATAGATGTTGTGAAACTCACAAATCATCTAAATATAAGAGGGTGACAGGAATGGAGAAAATTCATTGGTATTAAGCAGAAAAGTTATGCAAACAATAAGTTGCAGCAAAATAGTTTTCTTTTTCTTCTTTCTTCTTTCTTTCTTCTTCGAAACAAGTGGAATACTTAGTGTAGACATCAAGTTTGTCATAGATCACACATATGTATGGTCAAAGATGAAGAAGGATAACTCAACCCATCACTTTTTAGTTGGGAGATTGAACACATTTGAGTCTATTTTATTGAGACTTTTATTTGATTTTCTTATTGAACTTTGTTTTATCAACTTCATTTTATTTTTGTGGATAATTATCCTCATTATTGGTGATGTTTTTATTATAGTTTGCTTTATACTATTTAACTATATTTTTCTATGAGATTGAAACTTCTGAAGATTTATTGGAAAAAAAAAACTATACTTTTGAAATGGACATACCTTTCTCCTATCTTCTTTTCAACTTCTTTTTCTCTTTCTTTTATTTCCTCTTCAATTCATTGTTGTCCTACATCAACTTCAATATTAGAATCTAGTTTTGGTTATTTCTAACAATCAAATGATCCACCCATGTGGCAAGGGAACTACCATAAAAATGTGTAAAATTTCCACATATGACATATCTTTAATGATTTTAAAGCTGCCTAAACCAGCCACCTACACTAACCATACACGCCACCAACAACAACCTTGAAAAAAGCCCTTAAACAATCATTTAAAACAACTTGAAACCATTAAAATTGGCTAGTCTATCCCCTAAAACATATCTAAATGAAGCCAAAATACAACAACTATAACAACCTTAATAACAACTAAAACCACCAGTAAACCTACTCTAACAACCATTAGTGACAACCCAAGATAACAACCATCAAAACCCTAAAATTCCACCACTAGTAGCAATCGAACACCATAGTTTCTCTCTCTCCTAGAAAAAATATCAAAAAAACAATAACAAAGAACAAAACAAAAAACAATATCGATGACAATAACAAAAACAATTACGAACTCGTGAAGCACACAAAGTAAAATCAACCACCCCACCACCGATAATAGAAAAATAGTAACAATATTAAAAATAATAAAAATCAACCTAAATTCCATAATCCAAGTGTCCTTATCTTCACTTTAAGGATTTTGGTCTATAAATCACTTAACACTTTGATTCGTTGAAATTTTTTTTAGTATTACTCTTATTATTCAACATTGTCATTGATATAACTTTTGTTCCTATAAATTCAAAAAACAAAATCTCGTATTGCCTCACTTTTATGTTTTTATCAATCACCCAACTTTATCATTTATATTTAGTAATTAGTTCTTTTTAACTGTGGAGCATGCTTATATTTGTGAAAGTTGTGACTTTTTGTTTGATTAATCATTTCACTCAAAGGTATAACATTGTGTGCTTAAAGGCCATGATTCTAGGTAGGTTTTGTAAAGGCTTGAATGATGATATTAAGAAAAGAAATATTATGCTTAGAGATGTTTCCACCATTGACCAAATATATACCTTAGTATAAAATTATGAGTTGGTTCTTTAGTGGGTAAGACATCATGACACCTAAAATACCCTTATTAGGTCTTAGTTTAGGAATAATATCTCTTTGTTAAGTGCTCTACTCCATAAACCCAACCTCAATGGTGCCCAATCTTTTAAAGAAGACAAGGGCAAGAGGGTGCGGGTGCTCAATTGATTAGTACTTAAAAGTGCATTCTCATTAAGGCTTTATATCATCATATTGCACTAAAGTATCGTTAAATTCCCTAACTAAAACATGTTTTATAATAACAAGTCTGATAATATAATATATCTTTAATTTATGGTAAATGCTTGTTTTGAATGCAGGTATATCTCACAATTCAAAGGATTGATTGATGTGATTAACCATTAAAAGTGAAGAGACAAAAAGAGGACTAGGCTAAGAGAAGAGATGTTGGTTCAATTCCAAACTGGAACACCATTCGGTTATTTAATCATAACTGGAGTTATAGAACTCGGATTTAGGTCCACTTTATATGGATGGAAAGATAAGATATAGACCTAAAACTTTCATGAAAGTTCAAGACTCAATTCTGCCGTTTTCAAGTTCAAATCTTAGCAACAATGGAGAAGTCGGAACCTGTCCTGCAGCTTAAACACTGTTCGGTTTTCAGCTCATAACTTGAGTTCTAGAAGTCCAAATGAGCTCTGGTTTTTTTTGTTAGAAAGCTAAGACAATTTCCCACAGCTTTCATGGAACAACTAGCTCAAATTCTAATGTTAGCAATGATGTTTTGGCCAGCCAACAATATCAAAAATCTGCCAACAATATCAAGAACCAGCAGCCAACAATGTCAAAAACCAGCCACCAAATCAATGGTTGCCTACCAATCAATAGTTCTGAATCTTAGCTTATAAAAGGAGTCATTTTCCATGTATTTAATCATATTATTTTTCAGATCAAAATCATGTTCTTGCTTTCTCTTTTTATATCTTTGTAATGTTCAAGTTTTCTTTCATGCTATATTAATCTCTTGTTTATGTTTTTTCATTTCCTTTCCTATACTTAGTTAACTTATATCATATTTATATTCTTATGTTGTTTATTTATGTTCTTCTTCTTCATTATGTTTAGCTAAGTTAGTTATGTCAAGGTGAAAAGGTTTTACTAATGGTGTTAGAATATGTATAATATAAACTCAACATGGACTTTAATGTTTATATCCAAGAAAGTTTGTTATTAGCATGTTTTATCTTTTTATCTTACTAATTCTTAATACCTTACTTGTTAAATGGTTAATCTAGATTTGTGTTGTATAACACTTGGTACATCAAATGCTTGATCCTTCATAGTTTTCGGCCGACATCGTTGTTATGATAGGAATTTGATTTGTTGTTAACATAAGCTAGCAACATGAATGCTTGATGATATTTATAAGTATGGTGTTACTTAGATAAGATGATTAATATGATCATTAAGATGATTAATATGATCATGCTAATAATTTATAAGGAGCTAATAACAATAAATCATCTGATTGGAACCTCCTTTGTGTGTGGTTTCCAATTGAGTAATAAAAAGAGTTTATATTATATTTATTTGAAATATCAGTAGTGGATCCTCTAACCTTGACATCTGTTTTATTATTGTTTAATCTTTACATCAATATCACTTCCCAAAACTCTCTTCAACTCCTTTTTTTATTATTATTATCTTCAAATCTTTCTCTTTATTTATAATTTATACAATTCACCTCTCTGTGGTTCGACCCCGGTCTTGCCGGGTTATTTATTACTTCAACACTCCTGCACTTGGGATAAGACATCAACTCTTTGATCGTGTCATCAATAAAGTGCTAAAATTAAATTCAAGAGTTCAGTGTTATAAATGTAAAGATTATGATCATGTTGCAGCCAATTATATCAATAAGGCCCTAGACATCAAGGAACAAGAGGATGTAAGTGAAGAAAAAGATAATGGTGATCAAGTGTATGAACTTGATCTTGAGGATTTTTATATCTAAACGACAAGGGTAAGGATGGTTCCAATTTATTAGGTTGTATCCAATCCATATCCACTTAAGTTGAGCAGCACATCATAGTGTGGGATAACTATGTTGGGTGTAGTAAATATGTCTTGACAAAACTCAAGGGAATCGAAAATTATAGAAGAATTACTATTTTTCACACATACATTAAGTGTGAGGATTAAAGTTTCAAGATCATTATTAATAATGAAAGTTGTATTAATATAGTATCTTCTAAAACGACAACTTCCCTAGGCCTAAAATGTGTTCCTCACCCTAAACCATATAGTAAGTATGTCATGGATTGATAACACTTTCATATCAATCGATGAGAGATATGTGTTTCCTATTAAATTCCTAGACTACCATTATAAGATTTGGTGTGATGTGATTCCATTGGATATAAGAACATGTTATTTTAGGTAGATCATGACTTCATGATCTAAATATCACCATTTTTTATCAATCAAATCATTTTCTTTCACTTTTAAAGGTTGAAATATCCATCCCATTCCTTATACTAAAATCACATATGCCTTTGGAGTTACTAAACTCTATTTTGATGAGGCCTTTAAGTTGTATGGCCTCCCTAAAACCATAATCTCAAATTGAAATGTGCGATTTATGAGTCACTTTTTGAAAAATCCTTTGGCATATAGTTGAGTTGAAACTCTCTGCCTACCACTTCCAAACAAATGGCCAAACCAAGGTCATTAATAGAAACTTAGGTAACCTTTTGAGATGTCTAGTGATTGAATATAATGAAAAATGGGATTTGATTCTTTCTACGGCTTAGTTTATCAATAATTAATCAATCAATAGGTTTATGAGTCCATTTAAAGTTGTTTATGGTTACAAACTTAGAAATCATGTAAGCCTCTTTCTCATGTTTTCTAATGCTAGGGTGTTTGAGTCAGATGAGTTTTTTGCATATAGTGATGCGATCCTATCCTCAACACCAAGAGATATATTAAAGGCTCCATTAGGTCCAGTCACGAGACTTAGAGCAAAACAAAGAAGGCAATTAATTGACTTCTTCAAGATACATGAGCTAAGGTTGACTTCGAGATGATATCAAAGAATAAGAACAAGCCTTGATTAATTTGATTCATTTTCAAGAAGGGCTTATAGGGGAGTTTATAGACATTTCAGAAAGATTGGAAAAAAAAATATATTCAAACCTGTTAGTTTTGACCTCTCACTACTGTTTTGGTCATAACTAGATCTACAGAATGTATTTTGATGTGATTCTAATTGCATTGGAAATTATACATTCAAATTTTTCCAATGACATATGGTAGATCTTCTAATTCATCAAGACCTTTCATATGAAGTTGGGCCTTAATTCTACTTGTGAATTATGAAATTTGACTTTTGGCTTGTTTTAATTAGTTAGGCTATTATTTATTTATATTTTAGTTTATTATAGAGCCTAAAGCATATAAAGGTTATTTAGGTTAGGTTTTATTTTGTTATTTTGGTTATTTTAGGCTTTTAATGTGTTAAGGTCTATTTATCAAATTTGGGTCCATTAAGTTAAATTAGGGTTAACTTTCTACTTTATAAACCAATTGTTAATATTATTTTGAGATTGATGAATTTTATCTACAAGTTATTGCATATTGTGTGCTTATTTTTCTTTGCATGGTTGAGTGATTCTCATACTAAATTCTTGATTGAACTTGTAAACTCTTTGAAAGATTGATCAACTTCGTTGTGATTTTTACTTCTCGTTCGTGTCTCGTTATAGACGTAGAGTGGAGGTGATCAATTTCATGTAACTTTGGTTCTTCAAGGTAAGGTTTTTGTTGGGTCAAGTTGCAAAATTTCTTTAAAACCTCAAATTAGCAATCTAAGAGATAATTTTGCATCATAGAGTTTATGATTTGCATGTTGAGATCACAAAATAAATTTTAAAAAATAATATCCAATACAAACATCAAGCTAATTTACATAAACATCACAATACATTTAATGTTGGAGATTATGTTATGATACAGATTAGACCTGAATCACTACCAGAAATTCGCTAAATAGCAACGGATTTACCGACGGAATATGTATGTCGGTAATTTAAGGTCGAAATTACCGACGGACACTATTCCATCTGTACTTCAGTCGGTAACTACCGACAGACACTTTTCTGTCTGTAATTCAGCTAGTCACTGCCGACGGAAATTTTTCATCGGTAGTTACCGACTGAATTACAAACGAAAAAGTTTATATCATAAAAAAAGGTGGGTTGCTGACGTGGAGGTTTTGGCGGGTTATTTTTTCTGACGGAATCACCGACGAATTCAAAAAGACAGCTCGTACAGCGACGTGACCGGTTCGATGTTTAAATTACCGATGGAATCACTGAGGGATTTGAAATGGTAGATCCGTACGGTGACGTGTCGATTGTTCTGTCAGAATCACCGACGGTTTCATCGACGAAGTCTCCGTCGGTGAAACCGTCGGGAAAAGTTAATATATGTCCGCTCTGCCGACCCTCTCCTCCCCTATTTCTCCTTCTTCTTCTTAATCCCAACTCTCCCTATCTACAAACAACCAGCCCCCCTCCCCACCAAACAAAAATCTCCCTCATATCAGCACAACAAGTTATATTTCTTGAAGTTTTGTGGTCACAGCATCCGTGTTCTGATTTACCGACGGATTTTATCAATTTTTGTAAGTAATTCTATCTTTTTAAATTTTAACATTTAATTAAATGTCAATTTTAT
>Ga0325400_1000486_pt1 | contig 29384 bp, 22 predicted proteins | sample PopdelMetagenome_2_FD_205662 | JGI IMG/M metagenome (GOLD analysis project Ga0325400, IMG submission 205662) | Populus deltoides microbial communities from Bellville, Georgia, United States - Xylem-PdKOR-R1 | ecosystem: Host-associated > Plants > Phyllosphere > Stem > Wood/Secondary xylem...
GGAACTTGATTTGTTGTTAACATAAGTTATAATCATGAATGCCTGACAACATTTACAAGTATTAGCATTATTCGAATAAGATAACTAATGTAATCATGTTAACAATTTATAATCCGATTGGAACCTCCTTTGTGTGTGGTTTCCAGTTGATTAGTAAGAGTTTATACTATACTTGTTTGACGTAAATTAGTGGATCCTCTAACCTTGACATTTGTTGTTATCATTGTTTAATCCTTACGTTAATCTTGCAACTCAAAGTTCTCATCAACTTCTTCTTCTTCTTCTTTATTATTTTTATTATTATTACTACTATTATTGTTGTTGTTATTGTGTTGTTGTTAACTATAATTTATACAATAAACCTCCCTGTGGTTCGACCCCGGTCTTGCCGGGTTATTTATTACTTCGACACTCCTCCACTTGGGAAAAAACATCAATTTTTTGGTCGTGTCAGTTTTATTGTTTTTAAAGATTTTTTTGCAACATTTCAAAGAAAACAAACTATTTTAATACTAGATTTGTATATTTACAGTATAAAAATACAAACCAATATTAAGAAAAATTCCTAGAGAACTTTGCAAGAAAATCATAAATTTTTTAAAAGGATTTTTTATTTGTTTTTAGAATTTTTTGTTTTTTGTTTTAAATTAATATACGATATGATATTATATATTATTATTAAATTATAATAATATATGGGGATGGGCCTGGACCAATTATATGGGTTGAGCCCATCCTGGCTGGGCTAAGATCGACCCAAAAGAGATGGGCTAAGATCGGCCTAAGAAAGGGGTTGGGCAGATGTCGGCCCAACAAATCTTTTTTTTTATGGGACTGGGCCTGACCTGGCCAACCATTTTGGTTTGGGCCAGCACTGGTCCAGCCCAGTAAACAATGGAGAACTCTCCATTGTTCACATGCAACGTGGATATTAGAGAAGGGAGAGCAAAAGAAGAAGAAGAAGGAAAGGTTGACCTAGCAGTGGCTTCACAGTGGTGCTGGTGGCGGGGACGAGGAAAGCAGACGGTGGTTCCAGGTGGCAGAGAGGAGAAAAATAGTGGTTGCTACTGCGGTTTTTTCTTCTTTATGCAAGTGCACAAGATTTCTCTCTTTTCTCTCTTTTTTCTGTTCTCTTTTTTGTTTTCTTCTCTCATTCTTGTCTCTTCTATTCTTTCTTCATTTCTCTATTTTTTTTTTGTGCTTCTCTCCTCTTCTCTCGTTTCTTTCTTCTCTTTTTTGTTTTCTTCCTTTTACGTCCCTCTACTCCTCCTGGTGAAGGGGGTTATTTATAAAGGTAAGAGAGGGAGAGAGCCACCCTACCTCTGTGCATTCTCGCTAAACAAGTAGGGTGGCTGGGTGGCCCCAAAGACACCCGCAAGGCTAGTCCCCTCTATTTTCTCATCATGGTGGTAGGCCATGAGAGGGTTGTGAGTTGTGTCGGTTTTTTGGGCATTTAGGGGGGGGGAGACTGTAAAGGAGGGGAAGAAAAACCTTCTTCCCCTATCTGCAACGTGTCTAAGGGAAGAAGATGACAAACAATGCCATCAAAACAACACCGTTTTCAGCTCTGTTTTGTTTTTAAGGAATAGTGAATGAAACGGTGTTGTTTTGTTGTTTCATTTAAAACGAAAAAGCACCAAAAAGTTTCTATTTCTAAAGCAGTCCTTGATTTTTGATTTATTCAAACAATTTCTTAATTGAGATTTTGATTTTAAGAATCAATTCAATTTAATCCCTGCCAAATTCAAATATCAACCCTAAAGTTGTCCACCTTTTGAACTTTGGTCCTTGATTTTGAATTTGTGCATTTTGACCCTCAATTGATTAACAAACTTTCAATTTCTTCAATTTAGCACCAGATTCGGTCAATTTCAGCCCCTATATTTACGTGTATTTTTTTAGTTTGGTCCTTAGTTTTAGATTTCTTTGATCGAGTCCTAAATCAGCCATTAAACTTTAATATTTATGCAATTAAGGCCCTGATTTGACCAAATTAACTCTTAAAAATTTCAATTCAACCCCTAAACTTTAATTTCTGCTAATTAAAACCTAAATTGACTTAGAAAATCAATTTTCTTATAGTTAAATCCTTCATAAATTCAATTAAACTTTTCACAAAATCCAATTGGATCTTTAAACATTTAATTTTGAATTTCTCTTCCTGAAATTAAATTTTCTTTACCAACATGGCTCTCATCAATAAAAAATATATTGTCAAAATTCAATCTCTGTATTTTTCAACTTCCTAAACCCATCTTTGGCTATTTTCTGGGCGCTCCAGTATCCTTTTCTCACTGATATATATTTTTTCATTTTCTCCTGACAATTTTTTTCTTTTTTTCTCTTTTTTGTATAGGGACCAAAAAATAAGTAACAACATTCTCACACTAAAAAACTCCTCGAAGATTCTCATTAAAGGCTGAGAACACTTATCTCAGGATCAAAAGGGTGAAACACTTCACCTTGACCTCCAAGTTTGTTACAAAACTAAATTCAAAACCAGTGACCCTATGATAAAACCAGCCTAGTTTTTGGTTTGTTAGACCCCTAACAAACTCATCTAAAAGCTCTAATTTAGCCTATAAAAAGAGAGGTAATCGGAGGAGGAGAAGAGAAGGAAAAGAAAAGGGAAAAAAGTTTTAGCTGAGGTTTAGGTGATCCGATCAAGTTCATAATCTCAGGAAAGGATTTAGTTTTTTTTTTTTTTTGGGTTTGGATATAAGGAAAATGAAGATACCATTAGAAATCCATTCCTATTTGAAGATTTCAAGTGTGGTAAGTATATTCTTGCAAACCTTGAAAGTAGAGCCCATGAGGCTTGCTAGATTGATTTTTGTTGTTTAAAAGAAATGTTTTAAATGTGTTGATATGATGATGATTGACTTAACATGTTAAGTTTACATTTGAGTTTGATTTGAAATTGGCCAAATATTGCAGCAAGGTTATGATGTTCTTCTGTTTTAGTTAATGCATGTTTCTGGATTTTTGAGTTTTGTTTGGTTCATGTTGAAGGTTTAAAGAAACATTTTGAATTCAAATTACCTAAATATATAGGATGATTTACTTTGATAGTTTTGAAAAATAGAATTTGATGTATATTTATGATAATTTGTTGTTGTTTGTTAGCTCTTTTAACTCAAGTATACTTGGTTTTGATAATGTGTCTTATTATAACTAAAAAAATTGGTTTTAAAAGTCAGAAACGATCATTCTGGGTATAGGTAGTTGGCTAGGTTTCTGGTTTTGATTTTCTAGGTTTAAGGTAGTATTATTTGTGTTCTTGAGAAGAATATTATCTTAATCCCTAGATTTGAACCATTTATGGTCCATTTCTTAACACATAAAACTTCTTTATGCATAATTAACCAATAACATGGTGTTCATTGTCACCAACAACATGTTTTTAAATGGTTTTTAATCTTAAGACTTCAGTTTTGAATCAAAACTAATTTTTTTCAAAATCATGATGTTTGAGTAATAATCGAAGCAAACTAACCATTGATTCTTGATCTATGTTTAATTGCGAATAAAACCTTGCCTTTTATTGCTTGAAATCTGGTCTAGTTTGATGATTATATTGTTGGGATTAAATTTGAATGTTATTTGTGTTCTTCATTTTGTTTTGTGTTTGATCTGTTTTGCCAAAGAAATTTTGAGTTTTTTTTTATGTTTTTTCTATGTTTAATTTGTTTTGGTTTTGTTTTATTTTTTATTTTGGTTTGTTTTTTGATCAACCTAGTCGAGTCAACCCAGATAAGTCAACCCAATTGGATTAACCCGATCGAGTCAAAACCATGTTAGTCCCTTATACCATGTTTGGTTTGCCATTCTTTTTTGTTAAGGTTTTTGGTTTAAGGATGTGTTTGGCAAACACCCCTTAAACCTATTTTGGGTAGTTTTTATTTCAAGAAAAGATAGGGTTTTTTGCCAAATATGTCCTTACAAAAAAAAAAAGATAATAAAATAATAATAATAATAAGAACAAGAATATAGTAATATAAAGAATATCTTTTTACATGTTGTATACGCCCAAGGCTCTAAAAAAAATCATATCTTGCTTAAAAAATAAAATACTTGATGTGTTTTAGTATTTTTATACAAAATTCAAATATATATATATACACACACATTTGCATGCATTTTGAATTTAATAATCAGTTTATTGAATCTATGAGAAATTGGTTAATATTTCCATAACTCATAAAAATTTAATTAATGAAAATTAATGATCAATATTTTGGTATAAATATTGGACCTACAAGTAAATTGATATTTAAATACCAGGAACTGACTAAAAAATTCTTAGAATTATTCTAAATATTCACCGATTTTAATTGAAAGTATTTTTTACCAGAACACACAAGTTGGGGATGACCCTTCCACCTTTCAAGATAGCTGAACTCTATCAAGGCACCTATATGGACCCTTTCCATAAGAATTTATTTGGGCACACGAGCCCATAATAAATTTAAAATGCCAAATTTACTCGCCAGAGTAAATCTTTATCTTGAGCCATAGACAAACTATCAGTTAGGAACTTATCAAAACCTTTAAACCACATTTGGACCATGCAACACAGTTTATCTCAGGTATGGTGCGCAAGGGGTGCTCATACATTCCCTTGCCACAACTAAGGCGACTCCTAAACCCCCTGACATCGAGCGCCCACGTGCGATATTGATGTTAAAAATTAAAAAAATATAAAAAAAAATCATTTTAATATAGTTGCAATTCAAAGTACTTTTAAAATGTATTTTGTACCACAACACTAAACAGACAACTATATTAATTTATGCTTGGTTCATCCTGCTATAATCAAAATATAATGTTGTTATTGTACATATTTATGATACCACAAAATATACAACTCACTTTAAATCCTCACTCAAACATGTTCAATCAAACAAACACAAGAAAATTCACTCAAAAAAGAAAAGAAAAGAAAGGCACGGCACGGCACAAGAAGACTCTTTCTAGGAAACTCAAGGAGAGCCTTGTGTCCTAGTTACTCGAGGATTACATGAATTTATATCACTCCACACAACTCACAAACAAGCTAGAAGTGCCAGTCTCGAAGGCTAAAGTTGATTGCAAAACCCTCTTGTTTTCGAGCTGTGCTCATTGACCTTATGCTGATACTAGCACTTCAGTTTTATTTTATAAATCCGAAGGTAGGAAAAACTTCAGAGGAAATTAACACTTTATAGAGCGAGCCTTCTTTATATCTACCAATTTTTTCGCGAAGCTGCACAACATGAATGCAGAGGTAGCAATAAATATACTATGAAGAAGCTTGTATCGGTGCTATAGAAATAAATTTAGATAAATTATTAAATGTTATTCAGTACTCTGTAAGTATGTCTTCATTCTTTTCCACAAGATCTTGACCAATCTTCGTGAGACATTTTAGATTTTCTTCACGTGAGTCGTCGAACGCGGCTTCAACAGAACTTAGGTCAGCCTGATTGCAGTCATTTGACCACAAAATATAGAGTTCCATTAGTATAACTTTCGAATTATATATGACTTTTGACTTCAAATCGTAATTCAAAAATTGTTTTTTATAAACAATTTATGATAAAAATAAATTTGATTTTTATTTATGATATAAAAAAATCAATGTCTCATCAGTTTGGAAACATTTATTTTGTTCAGATAAATTTTAAGAAAATATTTGAAAGTATTTTACTTTCTCGTCCCTCTATAGATGGAAAACTCTGCCAAAATTCATGGCATGGAGAAAAATATTTGATATAAAATGCTTATTTAAGGAAATTTCAATTTACTGTTTCTTTGGAAATAAGATGCAGTGCAAGCTGTTTCTGTAAAAATAATATTTAATAAAAAAATGTATTAAATAATTTTGTATATCATCACACGTCAAGATTATAAGAAATAAGTTTTAAAAATATCAATTTAATATTTTAAAAAAACAATTGAAAAAACAATTAAATCGTATTTCCAAACTTAGAATTGTTCTGTATCCTAAATTCAAGTGAATGGTACCTGGATACGAATATAGTTATCTTTTAATCCACGTGATTGAAAGATGCTGGACATGTAAATCTCAATCATTTCATCTGCTGAAGTCATAAGAATATCAAGCAATGGATTGGACTTGCCATTTTGCCATATCCATTTAACGATGCCCCACTTGCTAGGATCTCCAACCTCCAGCTTATCCTTTCCATTTTGTTCCCCAGTTCCAAGGGACAGAAGAAGAATCTTACTGTAATCGACCTTTCTCTCTTTGATCACCTCACATAAGGCTAGCAAAGACTGGTAATGGTATCGCATTGTGAGAAGCGAGAAGGCGTTGTTGTTATTATCAAGTATCCAACACTCAATCAACTAATTAAAACGCATTTTAAATTAATAAAACCATATTCAATCCAACAACATGTAAATTATAAATTAGTTTTTTTTAATCTTAAAAAAATAAATTATAAATTATTTTCGTTCCTTCACCAATGTCGACCAAGCTTAACTTGATATTATTTTATTTTATAAAATATCTTCTTCTTCTTTATCAATCTTTTCACACTATATATCTTATTTTTTTATTTATTAAAACCAAAGAAAATGATTAAATTAAGAATGAATTTTAAATAATAGGAGTAAATATATAATTTGTAGAGGATTAATTAATTAATTAGTTTTAATAAACTACATGACTAAGTTATAATCCAAAACCCTAAAGAAGAGGAATATAGGTTAGATTTTTTCTTCTTACTCCTAAACGATATGGGATTCAGTACTAACATATCTACTTTAATTTGTTTTTCAAATATTAGTACTAACATTCCACTTTTTTTTCCCATTTCTTTAAACAAATAAAAGATTAAGTTATGAATGGATTTAAAAACATAGGGATTACACACACACACACTAGAGGATTAATTAATTAGTTTTAATAAACTACAAGCATTAAGTTATAATTAACTCATCCAAAACCCCTAAAGAAGTTTATTCCTGGTTCACTTTTATCTATAAGTCAATTTTTTGTTCATACTCCTAAACGATATGGGATTCAGTACTCACATGTCTAATTCAACACAAATGCCTTGTTTTATTATAGGGTTATAGCAACTTACAGGATTATTGGCTGCAACACCACCATCAACTAAGTGGAATTCCTTGGCACTGGCTGTCAAAAGATGAGGGGGGAAGTAATATGGTGCTGCTGACGTCGCAATACAAACTTCTGACAGTAGAGGATTCATTGAGTCGTCCCTTTTTGCCTATAATTTATTCATTAAAAAAAGAATATGAGATAACCTTTCGATAAATATGTTAAAAAAACTGGTATGAAATCATTCGAAATTCAAGAAAAAGAGTATGAAATCATTAGAAATTCAAGAAAAAGAATGACCTTCAAGGTAGAGAAGATGATAGGCCGAAAACGCTTGATGTCAAAAGTGGGAATTATCACATTAGTGATAGTCTCACTGATTCGAGGTTCCTTTCGTAAGCATTCCTTGATGGTCTCCTTCAGATTGTCACTATCATATTTTGGTTCTAGGAAATGCATAACCATTTCACGGATTGTTTGAGGAATTTGATGCCAACTTATAAAGCGCCTCAAGAAACTATCCAAAATGTTGCTGCTGCTGTTGCTGCTGTTGCTGCTGATGCATTTGCTTATGCTGTTCATACTATAGATTATCACAAGATAATTCATTTTAGTGTGTTTGTCTACGTGGCCAACCGCGTTTCAAATTGATTCTAGGCAAACAGGCGCTTAGTTACATATTCATGCAAATGACTATTGAATGTTTCTAGAGAAAAGACTTTTTATAGGGATATTGTTTAAGAGGAAAAAAAATAAAATCATCTCATCTATTTCACTTACATGTCCTTCATAACATCAGTAAATCTTGCGTTGTCGGACTTCGTCTTTGCTACTAGACCATGGCTGTTTTCATCAGTAGGATTTTTTTTAAAGATATTCTTACTTTGATCCATATAAAAACCAATAATTTTTTTTGCAGATAACAAAGGTCGTTTTCCATCTTCTGGAGCAGTAAGCATAGCTGTGATGAGGCCTCCTGTGCTTGTCCCAGCAATGAAGTCAAAATAGTCTGCAATCCTCACATCCTTATCATTCTCTAACCCCTATATCAACAGAAATAAAGTCATTTTCTAGCAATAGAGATTACGATGAATGCTACTTTTTAAAGTCATATATGTATAGTGTGCATGAACATTATAATATATCTAGTCCAACAGTTGAGCACGAAGTGAGTGTCTTCGGATAATATTCAAAGACGTTAAAAACCTCACCTATACCATGTAAAAATCATGTCACTTACAAATACATTATTATATCCCTCATACACAAAACATACACACACAAACACATGAGTGCATGTGTATAAGCATTGAGCAACAAAACCTGGAGTATTGATTCGAGATAGCCAAGAACTTCGCTAGGAATGATGCCTCTCACTCCTCCACCGTCAATGCTAAGGATTGTGATAACTCCTTCATTAGGATCTGGTTGAATTGCACATTCGCTCCCTAAAATATACCAAGATTGTAATAAAACAGCAGTATCAGCAGTATATTAATAATATGTAGGGTCGAATATGTTTTAGTACATAGGTTTTGCTACCAAATATGTTATAGAAAGGAGAATATATGAAAATCTTAAGCATCAATTGAAAGCTTTGGTACTCACCCATAGTATGAAGATTAAACTGGAATTATTTTGATTGGTTAGTGGTTACTAGAACTGGAGGAGAAAGACCGATGCTACCGCTTTTTATACCAAACAAATAAAAAAAAGGTAATCCATTGATGGGACAAGATGAAAGATTTTAACAAAAAAAGGAAAGTTCAAAGACAACTGGACCAACAAAGGTGCTTCATGAGTACCATGTCCATACTTATCAATACACTTTGGTTGATTGGTGAACATATTTTCTTTCCTTTTCCTTTCTCTTTTTTCTTTTACAAAAGACAGGTTTCAACTACCTGAAACTCAACGAATACATGTACTCCACACAATACTAATGCAGGTGAAGCTACGGACACCTATCGTAAGTTTATTCTGCTTCTGTCAAAAATGTCTTTCAACAAAAACCTCTCAGAGAAATTGAGACTTAGGTGCTAGCTAGATTTGTTTTTGGTAATAGTCGAAAGTTTTATTAAGAAAATGACTACAAAAATAATAGCCTAACTTACATGGATTGATGAATAAATAATATTGGAGCTTTTAAAAAATTAAGTCTATAACTCTAACAACCCAACAACATGTCAATGTAATCCACCACCTCTGTTAGGTCTCTCAGGTTACGTCCATAAGAATTGAGAGGGAATAGTTATACACATGCTACTTGACGAGTTGTAATCGATCGAAGTCTAACAAACCCTAATAGTATAGAATAAATATGCTTGAATGTGTTGCTGCTTACTTAATCCAGGTGAAGGCTTAGTATTTATGACGAGTGTTGCTATCCAATTTTTTATTCTATTTTTTAAAATATTTTGAAAAAATAACAAAAAACAAATTAAAAAAAAAAACTCACAAAACATGTTCGTAACGTATTTGTACTATTTTTAGTGTCTTTTTCAAAGAATTTAAAATTTTTTAAAAATACATTTATTATTTTAGTGATCTAATTGTAATTGTAGAAGGGAGATGACTGATTTGAAAATTAAAAACCCTTTCACCAAGCAAATAAATTTTTAATCAAATGGTCCACAATCAATTTTTTTAATTCAATGGTTGATCTCGGTTTGCTTTGTCTTCAAGTCAAAATAGGTAAATACACACCTATTTAAAAAAAAAACAAATTGTTTATGAAAAATAAATAATGCTTTTAACTTAAACTCATTTAATTTATTCTTATCATAAATTATTTATGAGAAGTAACTTTTAAATTATAACACGAAGTTAAAAGTAAACTTTTATACATCATATCAAATTATATTTTAATTTTATAAAAAAATTTGTAAAATTAATTTTATTAGTGGTTTAATTGGTGAAAAATTAAGTTTGAAAGCCTAATTTGAACTTAATTGAGAAGATTGAAATTTTAAGAGACCAAACTTAATTTTTACAAAGTTAATTGGTTCAAATCAGAGGTAAAATCACTAGAAAATCAAAGTTTTTGGGTCAATTAGGAATTAAGATGAAGAAATTCAAAGCCAAAGTCTGAAAAAAAAAACAGTCATTCCCCTTGTTTCCATTTTCTTCTCTCCTCACCAAGTTTCCGCCACTCCCTCAGCCGCGCCTCAGCCATCCTTGCGACCACCAACCACACGCTGGACTTCCCAACACCACTAGGAACACTATTGACAACTCCTCTCCTTCGTCCAAGTGAGCCTTATTCTTCTTTTTCTTCCTACCCCCCCCCAGCCACTGCATTCAAAATTTGCATGCAGTGATGGCTTACTTAAGAAAATATGATGGGCTAGACCCGTTTTAGCCCAGCAGATAAGGCTGGGTTGAGTCCAACCAATTTAAAAAAAATAGAAAAAAGGTTGTTGGGTTGTCAGCCACCCCAACCAAGCCAAGTTGGACTCGTTTCAACCCAGCCTAGATGGATGGGCTAGGTCCAACCCACCCGAAAAAAAGAAGAAGAATGGTTTGTTGGGCCAAGTTCAACATAATTTATAATAATAATAATAATAAAATTTCCAAAAAAATTCCAAAGGCTGCATATTTAAATTGTAAGATACAGATCTAATATTAAAATACTTGATTTTCTCCAAAACTTAAAAAAAATTTGAAAATTCAAAAAAAAATTAATTTAATTTCCTCTTTCAAAAAATTAAAAAAAACAAAAAATATTTTTTCTTCATGCATACGGTCGAAGCCTAAAAGTTTTCCAAGCATATTTTCATAAAAAAATAAAAAACAATTCATTGTTCTCAAAAAATGCAAAAAAAAAAAAAAGATATCATAACCAGCTGGTTATAGTTATCCATTAGAGTTTGGCCAAAATATGAAAAATCCTTCAAAAATTATTTTGTTTAATTAATATCTCTAATGTTAGGATTTAGCTGTAGACTTTAATACTTGAGGTATAAAATTATATTATAAAGTATGCCCTCAGGTATTAAAGGCACAAAGAGCAAAATAAATACTATGCTAAAATTTAAACTTTAATTAAAATGATTAGGATTTAATTCGACAATGTAGAGACCTTTTCACGAAGGGATATTTACCTTAAAACTTAGACAAGACCAGCAAATAGAAATTTAACCCAAAAAAACAATCAAACAACAATGTAGTTTGTCTTAAGTAGGGTGCACTCAGGGTGATGCGTCTTTCCCTTACACAACCAATCCCTTACCTGGACTCTCACAGACCATAGGTTTCCTAATAATCATAATATTAGGTGGCGACTCCTGAATCTTATAATGAAAATTTTATGATTATACCTAAACTCTTCAACACACACTCTCAAGAGACAGGTTCATCGTCGCTCGATGCCCCGTGACAAGATGGCGACTCCACTAGGAAACTCGTTGTCTAGTTAGACTAAACTTTGCTTGTTGAATTAAATATTTAATTTTATCTTGCATTTTTACTTCATGTTCATGCATAGGGACATCCGGTATGGATTAACACCCTCATGCATTTTGATTTTGTGAATAAACTCATTTTTAGGTTAGGTCAGGAGTAGCAGTTTGCCTCATGACTTTCAGTCGAGGTTAAAATTTGTGAAACATTCAACTATGAACTGAGTGTTTACTTGGTAATAGTGGTCACACCGTGCCCTAAACATTTCTTGTAAACCCTTATACTGCCTTCATCTAAAGTGATCACTAGGTAGTTCTTAGACCTTTTTATACCAAGTAGAAATCTTACTCTCATGTAATGTCCTAGAACCTTCCTTTAGGGTATGGACTCTTTAATAATTCATTTTCATCAAGGCAAACCTAATCAATAATCCTGAACTCCGCAAGATTTTCTGAGCTAAGACCATGATTTTGTTTTTTGAATATTGGTAAGAATTTGAGATGATTAGTTGGGGACATTTCCTAAAGACCAAGTTCAAAATTATCGCGTATTTAGGAAGACCAGCCTTTTTGTTTTGAACTCTCCACTTAGGAAAGATCCTTTCAAATTAATCAAACTATGAGTTTTTGCCCATATTTAATAATAAAAAAAAGTTATGGATTAGCCCTTCGAACAGGTTAATCCATACCTAATATGCATGTACATACATTTGCATAAATATACATTCAGTTTAAATGACATACATACATGCGCCAGGTTGACATATAGGTCCCTAAAAAGCTCTAATCCGCAAAGTCTATAACACCCGACTCTAACTAAGAAACATGAAAGATGAAGAATGTGCTCATCATGATGTTCACTTCTAAGAAGTATTGGATTCTCTAAAAGGTAGTGTGGCTTACCTCACTAGCTTACTTGAGCAAGCACTTAGAAATGCCTCTAGTGAAGGTCTTTCCAACTGACCCATCACTTATGTTCATACCCTGACAACAGCTGAGTCCAAAGAAAGAATGGGCAATCAATAGCACTGACACTAACCCTTATAGTAATAGATGCATTCGTCTATGAGTCCCATAAGACAAAGTCATATGATGACATTGATCAAGATAAGATGGTAGTACTGGAAGCTAAAATCAGGGCTATTAAAGGGGTAGACTTATATGACCCAGTACAAGCTGTAGAGATGTGTCTGGTCCTGAATGTGGTTGTATCAAAAAAGTTTCATGTTCCTAAGTTTATCAAACACACTGGAACTCAATGTCTCATGACTCATATTAAGTCTTATTGCAATAAGATAGAAAAAGTAGTACACGATAAAAAACTATTGATGCACTTTTTTTCATGATAGTTTAAGTGGGGTAGCTTTGAACTGGTACATGAGATTGAACAACACAAAGTTCTAAAGATGGAAAGATCTGATGGATGTTTTTGTCAATCAGTACAAGTATAATATGGGCATTGCTCCCAACAGAACCAATTTGTCCAATCTGGAAAAAAGGGACAAAGAAAGCATAAGGGAATATGCCCAAAGGTGGAGAGATCTAGCTATACAAGTGCATCCCCTACTATTGGATAAAGAAATGGTCACTCTATTTGCCAACACGCTCAAGGCGCTATACTACGAGCATGTGATAGGTAGTTCGGCACAACAATCCACTAACACTGTGGCAGTAGTTGAGCACATAAAGTAAGAAGTCAAGAGTGGTAGAATTTCGACGCCAACAAAGAAAAAGAGCTTTGAAGGGAAAAGGAAGGAGATCGACCATATTAATGATGACTACAGGAGTAAGAAAAACCAATTTCAAAGCTACCACACTCCATCCCCTTCATCCCAAATTGCCAACAACAATTTCAACTGCCATAGCCTGACCCAACCTGCCAAATATTGTATGTTTTGGGCCTTACTACCCTCACGAATTTGTTCTTGGTGGCTTATCAAAGCCCCAAAATACATCTGACAAGTCAACAACCAACACTACTAATAAGGCCAGCTAGCAAATCCTCACACGTCCAATGTGGGATATTACAATCCACCCCCCTCAAAGAGCCCGACGACCTCGTCGACACAACTAGACAACCAGTGAGGCCACCTCTAATATCAAATGTCACAGCCCGACCGAACTTGCTAGATATTATGTACTTTGGGTCTTACCGCCCTCATAGATTTGTTATTGGTGGCGTTTTAGAGCCCCAAAACACGTTTCAGAAGTCAGCAACCAGAACTACTAATAAGGTTAGCTATCAAATCCTCATCTGTCGATATGGGATATTACATCAACTCTTCATTTCCTGTCAGAAAACTCGAGCCTTGAGTTAAGAACCAAACTAAGAGTTTTCAAATAATCTAAGAATAGCTACCCCCATTACCGTTTCCTTCAAAAGTTACTAAGCATTAGACATGTAGCTCCCTAACCCTTGGCACCTCTGCAGCCACCTTACCCCAACTAGTACTAGTTAGTCCTCATCTATGAGTACCATACTAGTGTTGTAGGATATAGCATTCATACTTGCAGTGCATTTAAGAAGAAGCTCATGTAGTTGATTAAAGATAAGTGGATAACGTTCGAAGAAACTCTTAACATGAGTGCGAACCCTCTACCCAATCATGCTTCAGGTAGTGGATTGGTAAATGCACTAGATACAGAATGCCCAAAAAGTTTTAAAGCACCAATAGTAAGAGCAAAGTGCGAAAAAGGCAACATAAATTCTTGAGGGGCTCGAATTTAAAAAGATGTTCATGATAGAAATAGAGGATGAAGTTCTACCGTAATTTTATGTCTACATTGTTGATGAGATCCCTACAAGAGCGCTTATGAGGAGGTTAGCTGGAGGAAAGTGTACTAGAATTGGAAGATGGAGTTTGTCCCTACTATGTTCAAAATGTAGTTGCTTGATCATATCTGTAAAAGTGTTTAGACCTATAATGTTCTTTTGAACTGAATAAAAACCAAAATTGAACAATTAGGGGCATGATCAGGCTGGGGGGAAATCCAATGAACATAATAGGGATGGCTCTCTTTTTGAGAAAATAGAGGATGTTGAACAAAACTAAAGATAAAGAAATTTAAGCGGGGGCAATGTAGATACAATCTAAAGATTTGTTATTTCCATAAATTAATACCATAAGTGATGACTCGAGTAAGAAAAAATAAGAAGCCACTAAAGCTAGTTAATAGAGATCCAACTTCAGAAATGGGTAATCCATGAAGAAAATGGACCTATATTTCTCCGGTAAGTATACACACATCATAATGCATTGCACTTGGGTCCTTGTTGAGAAGCTAAGGAAAATAATCCTTGATAGGTTTATAGTTTTCTAGCCATATCTCTTGCCCTTTTGAGAGTGTCTTTTAGCCCTCAACTTAGATAATGTGCTTTCTAACCTTATCTCCCTTTTCCTTCGGAGTGCGCTTTCTAGGCCTTGTCTCTCAGATAGTGTGCTTTCTAGACCTATCCCTATCTCTTTCGAGTGTGCTTTCTAGCCCTCATTTCTTACATAGTGTACTTTCTAGTCCTATCTCTATCCCTTTCGAGTGTGTCTTTGAGCCCTCTAGTCCTATCTCTATCCCTTCTGAGTGTGTCTTTGAGCCCTCATCTCTTAAATAGTGTGCTTTCTAACCCTATTTTTCTTCCTTTCGAATGCACCTTTAAGCCATTATCACTCAAGTAATGTGTTTTATAACCTTACCTATTTCAAGTATGCCTTTGAGCCCTCATCTCACAGGTAATGTGTTTTCTAACCCTACCACCTTTTGAGTGCGTCTTTTAGCTCTCATCCCCCTTTGAGCCCTCATCTCTCAGATAATATACCTTCGAGCCCTATCTCTTTTCATTTTAAATGCTCATTTGAGCTCTCATCTTCTAGATAGCGCACCTTTGAGCCCTATCTTGTCATCCCTTCAAGACATCTCTAGCCAAACCTTTTTTCAAGGTTAGTCGTATTTCCACCTAGATAGGTAATCCATTACAATAAGACCACTTGAAAAAAAATTTGCATTTTCACCTAAGCCGGTTGCCCATTATAATGAGACCACTTTGAAAATCTTCGTATTTTTCATATGGGCAAGTCGCCCATTACAATGAGATCACTTTGAAAAATCTTTACATTTTTCACCTAGAGAGGTCACCCAATACAATGAGATCACTTTGAAAAATCTTCACATTTTTCACCTGAGCTAGTCACCCATTACAATACGACCACTTTGAAAAATCTTTGCATTTTTCACCTACGCAGGTCACCCATTGCAATGCGACCACTTTGTATTCTTCATTACAATGAGATCATTTGGAAAAATCTTTGTATTCTTCATCTAGGCAGGTCACCAATGATAATTTGACCATTTTAATTTTTTTGAATTTTACCAATAAGTAGATTATCTGGTAAAACTATACCACTTTAAAAAACATCTTTTAGTTTTTTACAAAGATCATCTTTTTCTTGACAAACCATATCTCCTTTTTTCTTTGAGTGTGCTTTCTAGTCCTCGTCTTTCAGATAGTGCGCTTTCTAACCCTATCTCTTTTTCCTTTGAGTGCGCTTTTAAGCCCTTACCTAAAATAAGAATTAGATGTTCTAAGTTATTTAACATTACTATGATTCTTTGCTTGTTCTTAGTGCAACATCCTAGATGGCCTTAACTCCTACATCATAGGGGTAGGATGTTGTTATCATCTCCATCCATCGAAGAGACTAACATATTCTTACCAATTGATGCAACATATAGTATGGATAAGGTTTCTCAATAACTAAAGTTTTACAACCGTAAACTATAGAGAAAAAAACTAGTGTTCTCAAGCCTAAGGTTTCAACCCATAACTATAGAGAAGATCGAAGAAAACATTACTCTAATACATTTCAAAAGATTTCTTTTATAAATTCTCTTCCGAAATATAGCATATATATATATATATAACCATATTAATTAGTAAAATCCTAATTAAATTAAGAGTACTCCTAATCAAATAGGAAAAAGAATTTAAAAGCAACTAGTGTTCTAGGACTAATGTGAGCCTAGAGAACAAGCATCTTCTCCTGTATAATTAGGTTTTTAGAACAATTTAATAAAATTTATGTCTGATCCAATAGTTGAATCAAAAGTTAGGTCTATTTTTATTAGACTACGCGTTGGACTTGTTTGAAAATCTTCAAAACCTAAAAAATCTTAAGAATTAAGAGCTAATACAATAAAATCAATTGTGACAAAATTTTCGTAGGGCATGCGGTGTCAAGAATGTCGGGTGTGCCTTCTAAGAAGTGTGTTGAAAAGAGAGTTTGGGTATAATCATAAAGTTATGATTATAAGGTTTAGGAGTCGCCACCTAATATTATTTTTACTAGGAAACTTATGGTCTGCAGTGCCCGAGTAAGGGACTGGTTGTGCAAGGAAAAAATGCATCACCCCTAGTGCACCCTACCTAAGGTAAGCTATATTATTGTTTGATTGTTATTCTAAGTCACATTTCTATCCATTGATCTTATCTAAGATTCAAGGTAGATCTCCTTTCATGAGTAAGTTTCTATCTTATTGAGTTAAATATTAATCATTCAGAGGTCTAAATTTTAGCATTGCATTTGTATCTTTGTATCTTTAATAACCGAGGGTGTACTCTACCATGTAGTTTCACATCCTAAAATATTAAAGTCTACAGCTAAACCCTAACACTTTAAATATAAAGTGAACAAAATGATTGGTGAAGGGTTTTTGATATTTTGACCAAACCCTAACGAATAATCATAAACTAGTTATGATATATTTTTGCATTTTAAAACATTAGAAAAATGCATTTTTTTTATAAAAGTATGCTTGGAAACTTTTAGGATTTGACCGTATGCACGAAAAAAATATTTTTTTTTAAAGGAAATTAATTTAAAGGTTTTTTTAATTTTTTAAAATTTTCAAAAAAAATTTAAGAAAAATTTCGGATAAAACCAGGTATTTTGATACTAGATTTGTATCTTACAGTGTAAATATAGAGCCTGATATTATGCAAACTTTTTAGAAAAACATACAAGACACCCACAAATGTTTTTAAAATGCCCTCTAAAAATTTGAATTTTTTTATTTTTTTATTTTTTAATATTATTATATTTTAATATTATTTTATTATATATATTGGGCTGCACCCGGCCTAACCAAACCATCCAGGCTAGGCTGGAATAGGTCCAGCCCGACTTAGTTGGGTTCGACTAATTAGTGGCCTAATAGCCTTCTCTCCTTTTTTTAGGGCTAGGCCCGACCCAACCATCTAGTTTGTTTTGAAACAGGTTTAGCTCACGGCCCATATGGTTGTTAACCTAGCCCAGCAACCATGTTAATTATTTTAGTCGCTACATGCAGAATTCATTCTATATGCAGTGGCCACGGGAGGGGGGAAGAGGAAGAACAAAGGAGAAGGAAGCTACCTGGAGTGGAGGGTGTGTCTAAAGTGATTAGAAGGTTCAGCTGGTGGTCTAGGAGGGTCAGCGTGAGGATGGTGGTGGTTGCCACAAAGGCTGTGGTGGAGGAAGAAAAAGAAACTTGTAGCGGCATGGCCACTATTGGAAGGGTTGCCTTCTAAAGTGGGGGTGGCCGACTAGTGGTTGTTTTGGCAGCTCGTGGTAGAGCAGTAAGTGGATAAGCTAGCGGTGAGATGGTCGGTGGATGAAGAAGCGGTGAAGAGAGAGAGAAAGAATAAAATTGTAAGAAAAAAATAAGGAAGAGATTAATTTTTTCCAACTTTGCACATTGATTTTTTTATGCTCAATGCATAGAATCCACCCTTATTTATAGGAGGAAGAGGGATATTTTGTCATTACTAATGCCAAATCTTGGCCCTTGATTCGACCTGAAAGGATCCTAATAGTTGGCTCAAAGTAGCCATCATGAACTATCAAAATGGTTGCAAAAAGGTTGGCCGAGTTAGCCACTTTAAGGCGCACTGCAATGGTCATAGGAATAGTTGGCCAACGAGACCTAGCTACTTTGTGGTGTAGTACAATCTCAGGTCGTCCTATTGGTGTGTGGTTTGCTTGGAATTGGTAGGGAGAAGAAGCATTAAATGCCCCTAAAAAGTAGCTACCCGAGTAGCCTTTTCAAGTAAAAAAAAGAAGAAGATGATGAACAGTAACCAAAATGGCACCGTTTGCTAAAGTTCAATTTAGTCCTTTGGTTTTTAATTCCATTCAATTACACCCTAATTAGCTTTAAAATTTAAATTTTATGCAATTTTGCCCCAACCTAACTTCAACATCACCCTTACATTTCTACGTCTTTTCCATTTTAATCATTGGTCTTGGATTTATGCAAATGGACTCTCAACTGACTATTAAACTTTCAATTCTTTTCAATTTCACCCCTGATTTCAATCAATTAAGCCCCATAGTTTAGTGCCTTTTTCAGAAAGGTCCTTGGCTATAATGTTTTTCAATTTGACCCCTAATTGACCCTAAATTTTTTATTTTCTTCTAATTTCACCTCTAATTTGATCTCAATGCAATCCACCATCTCTATTAGGTCTTTTAGTTTAGGTTTATAAGAATCAGGAGGGAATAGTCATACATGTACACCTCACGTCTAATTAACAAGTTGTAATGAATAGAAATCTAACAAACCCTAATGGAAACAATAGAGTGCCTTTATCAGATAGTTTGATGGACCAAAATCAGAAAATTAAAAAGCCAAATGCGTGGTTGAGTTTGATCAAAAGTTCTAAGGTTTTTTTTTCTTTAACCAATTAGCCTTTTATGCAATATTGTGCAATATTATGTGTATTATAGAATGTATAACATGTATATATCTGAATAGGAAATTAATGTAGGATTATTCAAGTGTTGTAATCCTTACAGTTACTCCCGTGTTCTGCCACATATATATAAATAGGAAAGGTTGGCTAAGGTACAAGCTAGGCCATTGTATTATTCTCAACTTGGTATCAAAGCCCTAAACAAATTAAAACACTTCCTCTTCTCTCTACCATGGACTTCTCAAACCAGTCGCAAGCTGCCTACCTCCTCTGCTGCCGCAATCCCTGCCTCCTCCAACGCTTATGTTCTATCGTGGCCACAGCCTACAAATGGTGGCCACGCCCTTCTCAACCAAATTCATTCTCCTCTGCCGCAACCTTCTTCTGCTGCTACTACAGATTTTGCCGCCAGCATTGTCTCTCTCCCCCACACTCACCAAGTCATCTCTCTCAAGTTAACAAACATCAATTATCTATATTGGCGAATGCAGATGAAACCATATCTCCTAGGCCAAGGAATTTTTGGCTTTGTTGATGGTTCAAATTATTGTCCCTCTCCACATGTTTTTGCTGCCGATGGTACCTATCTTCAGGTAAATCCGTTCTTTCTTCATTGGAAACATCAGGACCAACTCATTCTAAGTGCTCTAATTTCTTCACTCTCCATGGAAGTTCTCCATCTTGTTGTTGACTGCCAAACTTCAAGCTCTGTTTGGCACACCCTTGAGCAAGCTCTAGCTTCCAAATCCAATTCCAGAATTATGCAACTTTATGGCTCCATTCAAGATCTTCGACAAGGTGATGAGTCGGTAACTCAGTTTATGCAAAAAGCTAAGGCCTTATTTGATGAATTAGTCGCTGCTGGCCAGCCGATATCGCTAGAGGATTTCAACTTTTATATGTTTCGTGGCCTTCGAGAAGAGTTCAAGGACTTAGTAACAAGTCTTGTGACCAAAGCCGAACCTCTTTTGTATGCTGATCTTCATAGTCATCTCCTAACACACGAATTCCTTCACTAAATGTCCTTGTCCTCCATGGGGTTTGCTGTCATCAATCAACCTTTGCTGCCCATGCCCAATACTCCTCCCACAGCCTTCTTCTCTAACCGTCAGTCTCCTGGAAACCTTGGTCGCAACAGAGGTCGTTTCCATGGAGGATGGCGTCCCAACCAGTTCAACAGTAGAGGCCACAGATCTGCTGCATCCAGACTTGATTTCCACAGCCTCCCTAACTCCTCAAACAATGACAGCGATAGGCAAGGCCACTGGCAAGGCAACTAGCAACGCAACAGGGGGCAAAATCCCCACTGCCAGTTATGCCAAACATTCAGCCATACAACCCCTCACTACCCTCAACTCTAGCATCGGGGCTATGGACAACAGCCTAGTGCAAATATGACACTGAGTAATATTTCCTCAACCGGTACTGACGATTGGTTTCCGGACACCAATGCAAATCAACACGTTACACCTGACCTTGCAGGTTTGGCTGCCTCAGAACCATATCTCGGTAATGATAATTTGCATGTTGGTGATGGTAAGGGACTCCCCATATCTCATATTGGTCATACAAAAATACATACACCTCATCATTCTTTCACTTTGTCTAATGTTCTTCATGTTCCTGCCATCAGGAAACATTTGCTTTCTATTCAAAAATTTTATCTTGATAACAATGTTTATTTTGACTTTCACCCTTTTGTGTTTTATGTCAAGGATTGAAACACCAATGAAGTCCTGCTCTCAGGTCAGAGTCAAGATAGTCTCTATGTCTTATCCAGGTCTTCCATCACGTCCGTTCCTCAAGCCTATTGGTCTCCCTGTATTTCTCCTTTTGTCGAGTTATGGCATCGTCGACTAGGTCATCCTACCTCTCGTATCTTTCATTTGTTAGTCTCCAAAAATAAGATTATTTGTAACAACAAATGTCTTAATCTTCAATGTCAAAGTTGTCTGTTAGGAAAAACATCGTGTTTGTCTTTAAGACTTATGGGTCACAAAACTTCTGCTCCGCTTGAATTAATTTTTAGTGATGTGTGGGGTCTTGCTCCCCTTTTTTCTTTGGATGGCTATCATTATTTTGTTATCTTTGTTGATGCATACACAAAATATATATGGTATTATCCTCTTGTTGTCAAGTCTGATGTTTATTCTCTCTTTCACCAATTCCAGACTCTCGTTGAGCGTCAATTTTCATTAAAAATAAAATCTATTCAAACTAATTGGGGTGGTGAATACCGCAAACTGTCCACTTTCTTTAACACCATTAGCATTCAACATCGTCTAATTTTTCCTCACAGTCATGAACAAAATAGCACAGTAGAACGTTGTCATAAGCATATTATAGAAACAGGACTCACTTTTCTAGGGCAATGTAAAGCACCATTCCGCTTTTGGAATTATGCTTTTGAAACCTCAGTTTATCTTATTAATCGCATGCCTACTCATATTCTTGCAAATAGATCTCCATTTGATTGTTTGTTTATACGGTCTCCTGATTATCATTTTTTACGTACATTTGGGTGTCTCTGCTTTCCCTTTTTATGTCCATATAACAATCATAAATTGGATTTTCGTTCCTCTCCATGTGTGTTTCTTGGTTACAGCTCCTCGCACCTTGGCTATCGGTGTTTTGACATTGCATCTGAACATATTTATATCTCTCGTCATGTCCGCTTTCATGAACATGTTTTTCAATTTAAAAATTTTGAACAGATTGCAAGGGTCTCCTCCCCTCCCCAACCCTAACCCGCCACTACTGTCCTTCAAAATCTGCTCCACTCATCATTGTTCCCCACCCATACAGCCCTCTCATCCCCTACAGCCTACCCGCCATAACATCCACCATTCCTTTGCCCATCATCACATGCATGTTTATCTAACCAATCTGCTGCAGATACAGCTTGCAAATCAGTGTATTCCATATTCCAGCATGAATCCTCTGCTGGTGATGGGACATCCCCTACTTCATCCTCTGCTCCTCCTCATTCGGCCAGCGTCTCAGCTGCTACCGACTCTGCCTCTGTTGACAATCCTGTTTCTGCAGGCAATCCCCTTATTGCGACAGATTCTTCCTCAGCCACTTTGACTGGCCTGGATCTTGTGGTCGATTTATCCTCCTATCCGCTGCAGCCGAACATCTTATGGCCATCTTCTTCTCCTGCATCGCTGCCCTTGATCAGCAAACACCCTATGGTTCTTCGACCGCGGCAGCCGAAGACAGCCAATCTAGTTGCTTCCCCTGCCGCTGTATTGCTCCCCCTCGGGTAATGCACTCTCCCTCTTCAAAACCTCTTGCTTTCTATGCTGCTGACAGGTATTTTGTTTGGCATGATACGATGTGTGATGAAATCAAGGCCTTGCGCTCTAATCACACTTGGTCTTTAGTTCCCTTTCATCCTTCGATGAACATTGTTGGCAGCCGATGGGTGTATCGGATCAAGCGTCGTGCCGATGGCAGCGTTGAGCGTTAGAAAGCACGCCTCGTTGCTAGAGGTTTTACTCAGTAGGAAGGCATTGATTATTCTGAAACCTTCAGCCCGATTATTAAGCAGGCCACCGTCCGCCTAGTCTTCTCCATTGCGGTCTCGCGCAATTGGAAGATTCATCAACTTGATATTCGTAATGTCTTTCTCAATGGTGTTCTTACTGAAGAGGTCTACATGAAACAACCTCCAGGTTTTGTTGACTCTACTCTCCCATCTCATGTGTGCAGATTGCGGAAGTCATTGTATTGTTTAAAACAAACACTGCGGGCATGGTACACTTGTTTGAGTGATTTTTTGCTCTCCATTGGTTTTCTTGCCTCCAAGGTTGACACCTCCCTATTTATTTTGTCTGATGGCACTAACATCTTCTATCTTCTGGTGTATGTTGATGATATCCTACTTACGGGTAGCAACTCTGCTATGCTTCATCGCCTAATACAGTTACTCAGCTCTGAATTCAAACTTCGTGACTTAGGCGCAGTTCACTGCTTTCTGGGTATTGAGGTTCAGTCTACAATACTTGCTCGCTCATCTACTGAAGTTGAGTATAAAGCTTTAGCAGATGGTACTGCTGAGGTCATTTAGCTTCAATATCTGTTAATAGATCTACAGGTTCCCTCCATTTGGTGTGATAACCTTGGCACGACCTATCTCTCCGCGAATGTATAGCTTTTCAATTCAAGCTTCGAGTCGATCCTCCACCCTCAGCTTGAGGGGGCATATTATAGAATGTATAGCATGTATATATCTGAATAGAAAATTAATGTAAGATTATTTCAATGTTGTAATCCCTATAGTTACTGTCGTGTTCTGTCACATATATATATAAATAAGAAAGGTTGGCTAAGGCACAAGCTAGGCCATTCTATTATTCTGATCAACCATGTGGTATAATGTCAAGTGGTTGAAGAGTGTATTTAATAGGAAGGCACCAAAGTCAAATACAAAAGGATCCAACAACTCTCAAGTATTTTAGTTTCAAGAGGAAAGTTAAAAAAATAAAATAAGAAACATAAAAATTTAGTATTTATAATGAATGTGTTTCACATGACTTGATTCTATTCGTGTATATATAAAGACGTCTGACAAGGATATTATGACATGAATTTTCTTTTATTATGATTGCTTTTTCTTTTAAAATCCTTACGGTAAGAATTTTCTTTTCTTGTTAGAACTTTTTCTTTTCCAATCCTTTTGTCTTTTGCACTTTTTTATCATTTGTCTCTTCTCGTGTTACACACATATATAAGGATTAACATATATGATTTGTAGCTAGGTTTGTTTAACTGAAGTAATCCTATCTATCTTTGTTAATCATATTAACATGTCTTGGAGAAAATTGAACAAAAAATGATTTAATTCTCACTTTATAGTGGTTGTTCAAGCATTCCCTCGTCAGGAGATTTACACTATTCTGTAAGCTTGGAAACTAATATCAAAGCAACACCATTACCTGGGTGACGATGGTTAAGGAAGTGTATTTCATCTTTAACTATAAATATTTAATTTCAAATGATGGTATAAAAAATAAAGTTCCTATAAATTCGTCTAGTTATTCAGTGTTTGGAGTCTATTTTTAACCAGACTAAAGAAATTAATTTTATCTTAATATATGAATTCCAATTAAAAAGTACCACGTATAAATAAAATAAAAACAGAAAAAAGAAAAGAAAATTTTATTTTTTTATGAAAATTTAGTTGCAAGGAGATATTTTATTTTAAATTCATAATTGTGTGACAATTTCCACGATATATGCGACAGTCAAAATATTGTTTTTATTATTATTATTATTATTATCATCTAAATCACGCCTCTAAAAATGTTAAATAATCATGTTATTAATTATGGGAAAAGAAGAATTAAATTCTCCTGAGAAGTACCATCCAAGTAGTCTTTTCGGAGTTGTTTGGTCAAAGTTTAATTTAGTTTTTTGATTTTTAATTACATTCAATTACTCCGTGAATGGCTTTAAAATTTTAATTTTGTGCAATTTTGCCCCTACCTAACTTCAACATCACCCCTGTATTTTGATATCTTTTTCATTCCTTGATCTTGAATTTATGCAAATTAATCTTCAACTGCCATTAAACTTTCAATTCTTTTTAATTTCATCTCTGATTTCAATCAATTAGGCCCCCATAGTTTGGCGTCTTTTACGAAAAGGTCCTTGCACATAATTAAATCCTTTAATTGGACCCAAATTAATTCTTAAATATAATTAAAATTTTATTGACCCATGATTAAATTAAATTGGCCTATTAAAAATTAATAAACAACTAATAATTACATAGTGTACATCCTCCGAATTTAGTATTTATAAATTTTATTTATAATGTATGTGTTTCACATGACTTGATTCTATTCGTGTCTATATACAGACTTCTTACAAGAATATTATGACATGAATGCTTTTCTTTTAAAATCCTTACGGTAAGAATGTGCTTTGCAATCCTTTTGCCTTTTGCACTTTTTTATCATTTCTCTCTTCTCGTGGTACACACATATATGAGGATTAATTAAAATAGATGATTTGTAGGTTTGTTTAACTGAAGTAATCATATCTATCTTTTTTTAATCATATTAATTAACATGTCTTGGAGAAAATTAACCAGACTAAAGAATTTTAATTTTATCTTAATATATGAATCTCAATTAAAAAAAAGTACCACGTATAAATAAAATCAAAACAGAAAAAAAAAATTATGAAATTTTAGTTACAAGGAAATATTTTATTTTAAATTTATAATTGTGTGACACTTTACACGATAAGATTTACACTATTTTAAGATTTACACTATTTTATTATGACACTTTACACGATAAGATTTTGTAATAATGTCTCATTTTACTTAGATGATTTGTATAGTGGTTGTTCAAGCATTCTCTCGTCACAATATTTAAGCAACACCATATTAATTATATGTAGAGGATTATTCTAATATTATAATTTCTATAGTACTATTATATATATATAATATTTTATTTTAAATTCATAATTGTGTGACACTTTACACAAAAAGATTTTGTAATAATATGTCTTAATTGACATATATATTAGTTCAAAGATATAAGTGACAGTCAAAATATATATACATGCACACATATCTATACATGTGTGTGTTTTTTTTTTAATCTACATTATGCTTTTAAAATGTTTAGTCATCATGTTGGTATATGATTTGACCGGTTTAGTTGGGAAAAGAAGCATTAAATACTCATGAAAAATAGCTGTTTGAATAGCTTTTTCAGATTAAAAAAAAAGAAGATATGAACGATAACCAAAACAGCCTAGTTTTGTTAAAGTTCAATTTAGTCCTTTAATTTAAAATTCCGTATAATTACACCTCTGATTGATTTTAAACTTTTAATTTTGTGCAATTTTGCTCCTAACTAACTTCAACATCATTCCTGCATATCGATGCCTTTTTTATTTTGATTCTTTGTTTTGAATTTATGTAAATTGACCCTCAACTGACAATTAAACGTTTAATTTTTTAATTCCATCCCTGATTTCAATCAATTGGATCCTTATAGTTCAACACCTTTATAGAAAGGTCCTTGACTGTGATTTTCTTTAATTTTACCCCTGATTGCCCTATACTTTTGATTTTCTTCCAATTTCACCTTTGATTTGAACCAATTGACTTATAACAATTAAGTTGGTCCTCTAAAATTTCATCTTCTCAATTAAGCTCAATTTGGGCTTCCAAACTTAATATTTCACCAATTAAATCCCTAATAACATTAATTTAACATGTTTAAAGTATAATTAAGTACTTGCACTTAATTAAATTCTTAATTAGACCCAAATGAATTCTTAAATATAATTAAAATTTTAATTTGGCCCATGATTAAATCAAATTGACCTATTAAAAATCTAATTATGTCTCTGAGCTTAATTTTTATGCAAATTCGTTCAATAATAATTTAATTTAACCTTCAATCTGCATTGTCTTTTCAATGTTTGGTATAATTAAACTCTCATTTCATCCAAAATTGCCCCCTTGATTCCTCCATAAAACCAGTCTCCCCTTGTTGTTATTATTTTATTATTATTATGAAAAGAAAAAAGAGTAGATTTGGAGGGAATAACCCAAAATAGGTTATGATCAAAATAATAAAGAAATTCAATTCCCATATCACTTTGGTAGAGAAGAAAAGGTCGAGTATATTTTCTAATATACCAATTCGTCAAAAAAAAATCCATCAAAATTAACAGCAACAATTATTATATGTAATAGCTTAGTTATAAATTAAATTAAATATCCTTCCCAAGAATATGTAAAAAGAGCGATCGGATATTTTAAATGAAAAACAAATTGATAATAAGCATATTCACCATGTTAGCTAGTCATCATGAGACCAATCCCTGCTGCTTTGAACACTCCTCAGTAGTCTCTCTATGGACTCTCAAAAGAAATGAGAATTGGTATCGTTAGATCAGTTACCTATGAAACATGAGTAAATTAAAACATTGAAGCTTGAATTTATAAAATTATACGATCGAGAAAAAAAACTCATTTACAAGGACTCTTTGATAGATTTTCCATGCTAATTACGTAGTGTACATCCTCCAAATTTAGTATTTATAAATTATATTTATAATGCATGTGTTTCACATGACTTGATTCTATTCGTGTGTGTATATATAGACTTCGGACAAGAATATTATGACACGAATTTTCTTTTATTATTATTGCTTTTGTTTTTAAATCCTTACGGTAAGAATGTGCTTTTCTTGATAAAGCTTTTTCTTTTCCAATCCTTTTGTCTTCTGCACTTTTTTATCATTTGTCTCTTTTATAGTGGTTGTTCAAGCATTCCCTCATCAGGAGATTTGCGCTATTCTGTAAGCTTGGAAACTAATATCGAAGCAACACCATTACCTTGTTGACGATGGTTAAGGGAGTGTATTTGATCTTTAACTATAAGTATTTAATTTTAAATTATGGTATAGAAAATAAATTTCTTATAAATTTGTCTAGTTATTCGGTGGTTGGAGTCTATCAATTAAAAAAAGTACCACCTATAAATAAAAGAAAAGAAAAAATAAAATTAATTTCTATGAAAATTTAGTTACGAGGAAATATTTTATTTTAAATTTATAATTGTGTGACACTTTTTAAGATAAGATTTTTTTAATAATATGTCTCCATTGACATATAAATTGGTTCAAAGATACATGTGACAGTCAAAATATATGTCTGTGTTGGTTTTTTTTTATCTAAATCATGCCTCTAAAATTGCTAATGTTTATTCCGATCAATAAAGTATTCAATGTTGATTAATCATACAACATTGTCAATTTATATATATATATATATATATATATATATATATATATATATATATATATAGAAGAATCATGTTGAAGTATTGGATGAAATTGAGAGCCTAATCATATCTTATTGTATCTAAGACTGCAGAAACTATGCAAATTTAAGGTCAAATTAATTGATTATTGGATGAATCTGCATAAACAATTAAGTCCATGGACATAATTAGATTTTTAATAGGTCAATTTGATTTAATTATGAGCTAAATTAAAAGTTTAATTATGTTTAAGAATTAATTTGGGTCGAATTAAAAAATATAATTAGGTGCAAGGTCTTAATTATACTTTTAATATGTCAAATTAATTTTATTAGACTTAATTGGTGAAAAATTAAGTTTGGAAGCTCAATTTGAGATTAATTGAGAACACTAGAATTTTAGAGGACCAAACTTAGTTTTTACAAAGTCAATTGATTGAAATCAGGGGTAAATTTACAAGAAAATCAAAATTTTAGGTCAATTAGAAGTTAAATTGAAGAAATTAATATTCAATAACCTCTTTGGAAAGGGCACTAAAATTCAAAGACTTAATTCTATTAAAGATAAGCATGAAATTAAAAGTTTAATGATCAATTGATAGTCAATTTGCATCAATCCAAAACCAAGCATCACAATAAAAAAGGCTTTGAAATTCAATGTTAGCATTGAAGTTTGGTAGGGATAAAATTGCATCAAATTAAAAGTTCGAAGTCAATTATGGATGTAATTAAAAAAAATCAAAAGTTATAGAACTAAATTGAATTTTAATCAAATCCTTAATTAAAACCCTAAAAAGCCAAAACAACATTGTTTTAATTAAATAAAACGGCATGTTTTAACCAAAACGGTGTTGTTTTAACCAAATAAAAACAAAAATAACGAAGATTGTTCATCATCCCCTACCTTTTTACCTAAAAAGACTGCTCGGATGACAATTTTTTCAGAACATTTAATGTTTCATCTCTTAACCAAACCTGACAAACCATGCATCACTATGATGGCCTAACCTTGTATTACACCCCAACGTAATTCTTGTCAGCTAATTGCTCATACAATCGTCGCGACGCCGTCCTAAAGAGGTCAACCCGACCATCCCGAGCAGCCTAATTTTTCAAAAATCATAATGACACCTTTAAACCAACAGTTGGGATCCTTCTCGCTTAAATCAAGAGCCAAGATTGATCCCCGATAAAAATAAAATGTCCCTTTTCCATCCTCTATGAGTGTATTTTGAGCATTGAAGGACAAGAAATTGAAGTGCACAATAACATTCAATTAAAGATCACACAAAGCTTCATGATTTGACTAGAAGTTAACACAACAACAAACAAGGAAACCTTCATCCAAAATCATCAATCAATCAGATGAATAACAAGGAAAACTGCTCA
>Ga0325400_1000487_pt1 | contig 29368 bp, 25 predicted proteins | sample PopdelMetagenome_2_FD_205662 | JGI IMG/M metagenome (GOLD analysis project Ga0325400, IMG submission 205662) | Populus deltoides microbial communities from Bellville, Georgia, United States - Xylem-PdKOR-R1 | ecosystem: Host-associated > Plants > Phyllosphere > Stem > Wood/Secondary xylem...
ATTGATCAACAAACTTTCAATTTTTTTAATTTGGCCCCGATTCAGTCAATTTCAATCCCTCTATTTACACGTTTTTTCCAGTTTGATCCTTGGTTTTGAATTTTTTTAATCAAGTCCCTAATTGCCCATGAAACTTCAATATTTATGAAATTAAGCCCCTGATTTGACCAAATCAACTCTTAAAAGTTATAATTTGACCCCTGAACTTTAATTTCTTCAAATTAAAGCCCAAATTGACTTAAAATCAATTTTTCTTGCAATCAAACCCTCCATAAATTCAATTAAACTTTCAATAAAATTTAATCAAATCCATAAACATCTGATTTTGAACTTTTTTTCCTCAAATTTGAATTTTTTTAACAATAAGGTTTTTTTATCAGTAAAAAATATATTGTCAAATTTCAATCTTAATATTTTTAAACTTTCTCAATCAATCATTGCTATTTTTTGTTTTTTACCAACAATTGTTTTTTTTACATGTATATTCCAAACATTGTTGAATGTAGTTCATTAGCCTGTGACCTGTATATTCCTCAAATCCTGCAAGTTATCTCAATTCTCAAGACTCAGGAGATTAAATTCTGAAAAGACTATAGGTGTTCAATGAACTCGATCTCTCTATGCCGCGGGAGAGAGCTTTGGTGGTAGGGGCCATGACACAGAAGTAGCAGCTCTCTTTTGACCGACTGTTGTGTTACTAAAACCAAATCCAAATCGAAGACCAAGATCCACAAACAGAATCTTTGATCTGCAGCTAGGGGTTTTTTTCTCTGCTCTGGAGACCCTATTCTTTCACCTGTCAATTTTTAGGCTGTGGCTATAGCTGCTACATTGATGGCTAAAAACACAGTTGAAATCGAGATTGCAAATGTTGTAAAAACAAACAGAAAAGCTTGAAAAAAAAAGAAAGCATCTCGGCTTTTTGATGTTGGCCATACGAACGCACATTCAACTTTTGGTTAATTAGTAAGTAAATAGCGTGAGTTGATCACCTTAGCAAGCAAAAGACTGGATTCCAATTCCCCCAACCTCCAAAATGAATTACCTCTTAGATAAGTGGGCACTAAATCTTCTTAATGTCAAGCAGACTGATTCGGTTGTGTTCTTCTCTGTCGCTACACTTCGAACGGGAAAGAAATGAAGCCTTGACGAAACGCCATGTCTAACCTGTAAACAAGTACACGTATGTGTTCTTGTGCTAACCAAATTTGCAAGTTTTGACCATTAGTACCGGGAACTAGTTTGACTCCAAAAATCATACTCCCATGAACCTTTATTTGGCGCAAAAATTGTTAAGCTCTACAAAAGTGAAGCCAGCTTCATGAAAAATAAGTAGGTTTCTGATAGCATTTGCGCTAATCATATACATGAATCACCAGTTGTGTAATAACAGTGAAGTTACAAAATGTCAATCATGTGCTTCATTGAAAAATCAGGGCGGTTATAACATTTACATCCTTCTAAATGATGAAAGCAGGTATGGATAGGTAGAAAAGGATGAAATGAGGGGGACAGAAAATCTTAAGAGAGGGTATTTTCCCCTTTGTTGGAATGGGAAGCAAGCACATCACAAAAAGCATCTAGGAGGTGTTGTTCATCACATATGGTTATCTTCCCAGCAAAATCCATTTTATTCAGGGTATGGCACGACAATCCATCCACTTCCCGAGTTATCAAAGTTCTAGTGCACGAACAAAAAAAGTTCCAGTGCACTAACAAAAACCAGGACAAACCCTTCTACGTCTAAGACGGCAACACATGCTCTAAAAATTCAATTTTTTTTTATTAAAATTTAATATTTTTTTATATTTTGGATCCTTTTGATTCGCTGATTTTAAAAATAATTTTTAAAAAATAAAAAAATATCATTTTAATACATTTCAGCACAAAAAACACTTTAAAAAACAACCATAACCACACTTTCAAATGTGCTCTTAACTTTCACAAATATATTACCATCCGCAATTAAGCGTAACTATATCTAAATCATAAATAATAGGGGTATTCAAAATAACCGAGAAAACTGATAAAACCGAAGAAAAATTAACTGAAATGCAAAACCAATTAAACCGATTTTCAAAACCATATATTTTAATAGGTCTGGTTCGGTTTTGATTTTGAACCAGAAACCAGACCAAACCAAACCAGACTCACTAAACAATTAACAAAAATTTATAGTATAAATAGTTAACTTCCAACCTAACCGGCTAACCCTAACAATTAACATAACCTTCCTACCTCTCACCGCGGTTCCTTGTCTAGAGGAATTCTCAATCTTCCTCTCAATCTTCCTTTCCTAGTTTTCTTTGAATTTTCAACTGTACTGCTATCTGCGTTTAACAAGCAAAGCCCTGGCCTCCTCTACTTGGTTCAACTTAAACATCCTATAAAAGAACCTGCTCCAAAAACTCTCATCATCAACTTTATTAGGCACAACCTCGCCATAAATCTCCCTGATCACCCCATTTTCACTAATAAACCTCTCAATCTCCTTTATCTCATCAATCACAAAACCCCTTGATTTCCATTTCTCATAATCCTCCTTATCCTCAGGTTCACTAGTAACTATCGAAATCACATTGCAATGCACGCACTTGAGCATCAAAACGACTGTACTGTTTACCCAAACTACTTCTATTGATATTAGTATTAGATAAGAGTAAATCACGATCATGATCATGATCAGAGGCTAAAATGGAGTCTCCACCTTGAGAAATGATCTGGGCCGTTGATTTCCACATGGATTAGATTTCCTGGTTTTTTGCCAAAAAAACCGGATTTAACCAAACCGGACCAGTTCGGTTTGAACCGGTTTTCAGTTGGTTTTTTTATTTTAAACCACACCGAACTATAAACACCTCTAATAAATAATAAGAGCGCGAGTGAGATCAGAGAAAATTGACGGTGTCAGGCTATGGCAGTAGAATCCATTAAAAATAATTTTCACAACCAACACGTTCCAATCCCTTTCTAGTATCATGGATACAGATAATTAATGCATTACCTCAACTAAGTTAGCTCCTAATAAATTTTAAGTCACTGAAACTAAAAAGGAACAGGCAAGTCTAAGTCAATGCTTGAAAGCTTCAAAAAATAAAAATCAAGCACAAATTGTTTCAACAGAGATGGGTTTCGATTACATTAATACCCAATTCCTGACATGGACAGGCTAAAGATCCAAAAATTGAGTGATTCCATCTGAGCAATTTCTACGAGGAAATAGCTAATAACTTCATACAGCACTAACTGTTAAGTGTCCTATTCTTAATTTTAATTCGAAATTTGGGAACAGAAGAAGTACCTTCTGATGGCTCAGGCTTCGTTTCAATGTTCGTGGCCACTGCTTTGGATTCACTGGGTTGATTTGGTTTCAATGGCACTGTTGCCAACTTAATAGTAGGCTTCTCATTCTTACCTGGCAGCTCCACTGATGTAGCCTTTGCCCCACCACTCAGCAACTTTGTCATCTCCTTTTCTTTCCTTTTCTTCTCTTTCTTCAACAGTTTCCTCTCCAAATATTCAGGATCATCACGGTGCCCCTTGTGATCTTCCCGCTTCCGCTTCTTTTCCTTATCCTTCTTCTTCTCCTTTTCTTTCCCTCGAGAAGAAGATGCCATGACAGCCAATGAACCACCATCAGGATTAACTATTTCAACTGAGAGGGTTTGTAGACTAGCAAACCTTTGTGCATCAGTGTCTACAAGGTTATCTTGCATGACTCTAGGTGATGATGGATCATCAGGCTGAGGGTGCATAGAAACTTTACTTGATTCAGCAGTGCACTGGAGTTCCTTTCCAAAACTGTCACCGTCACTTGCTAATTTTGCACTGCCAATGCTAGCACTCATCCGAGAACCATGGTCAAGACACGAGTTGACTTCCTCGAGATTTTGGTAGCTAATACTCACAGCTTCAGTTGAAATCCTCTGGGGTGCATCCACAGAAACAGAGCTGCTGGCCCCACGATCAGTTTCATGGTGCCCACCTTGGGATCTCTCAACATTTTGAATATCAGTCTCCTCAGCTCTACTGGAAGCAGCAGAATGTTTGACTCTGATCTTAACAACTGGCCGTCTGCGCTCATGGCTGTTGGAGATGTTATCTTCTTCCTTTGAAGCTACTGGGATGTCTGTTTCCTTTGAAGCTTCAGGCACAGCTACTTCTTCTGAAGCTTCTTGAATGGCCAGATCCATCTTCTGTCCATGATTGTTGGAAATCGTATCTGGATCATTGGGACCTTCTGGAATGGCCATATCCATCTTATGTTGATCTTTGTTGGAAATTATATCCGCTTCCTTTATAGCCTCTGGAAAGGCAAAATTATCTTGTGCAAGTTTTGGAATCTCCATAGGAGGTTCCAGGGGCTTTGTTTCTGTCACAAGACCTGCAAAAATATTCCTTGGATCACTGCAAGTTTCTGAGTCGCCAATACATAATGTTCTATCCCTGGGAATTCCATAAAGTGTTGGGGCCCTGAAAAGGAACAATTAACGTTAATATATCAAAATTTATTCACCCAACACGTGCACACACATGAATTCTAACAATCAAAATAAGAAAAGCTCCACTAAAAAATTTCCCTTGACCAAAATGGAATCTTGAGAACATTAATATGAGGATTTTGAGCTATCATGAACGACAACTACAACCTGGTTGAAAAACTTTGTCCGTGTTTAGTACTGTGGTGAATGATGCTTTTCAAAAGTGTTTTTCGCTTGCAAATGCATCAAAATGATTTTTTTTTTCAGAATTATTTTTCATTTATGATATCAACACATCAAAACCATCGAAAAACATTAAAAAAAAGATTAATTTGATGTTTTTTCAAGTTAAATGCACTTTTGAAACACGACTAAACACGGTTCTAAACGCAAAAACAAACAGAGTGCATCCCTAGTCATTTACCCAACGATTTTAGACTTCATGGTGTTAATTAAAATGTGGAGTAACCAGCACACATATTTATCACATAAACAAGTCATTGAGAGAGTTATATTTATTTTGTGGTTCACTATTCATGGGTTCAAAGTAGATATACCCTCACTTTACTGACTTTGAGATTGAGAATACAAGGGAAGCAATAGGGTGCCTAGCTGACCCTGATGATTTGGTTGGGTTTGGATCCTGGCTGGCAACAATGATGAATCTTTACAAGCCTACTAAAATGAAGTTAGGCTGGGCTGGACAACCCAACCTGTATTGACTTCTATGACTGACAAACCATAACTTGGAAAGGAAGAAATCAGTACTCACCTTCCTGCAAGGATTTGTAAAATGCAGAACAAGTGATGCCGAAGAATGGTATTGTTGAATCCAATATGACCTTCAAGTAGACGAATCAAAGCCAAGAGAGTTGTACACTTGATAGCATCTTCAGAATCAGATTCATCTTGTATCTGACATAACCGCATGGCATGTGCACCAAGTTTTGCCTGCCCTGCAACCAAGTAAAGAAGACCCCTTGTAAAACGCAAAAAATAAAGCACAAGGACACCATGGAGATAAATAAAACATGCAAAAGAACCAAAAAAAACTTTTCTTTCTTTTTTTTCCATAAAAAATAATGCAGAACCTCTTAATGACGGTTCTTCCTCCAAATATGTGATAAACAATGACAATGCTGCATCCATGCCTTTGCAGTGGAATTCCAGATCAAGGAGTGCTCTACTGGCTTCAATTCGAATTTGCCATATTGTCTTGAAATCCCGAAAAGGTTTAATAAGTTCAAAGACATGATCCTGCAGCAAGTAATGAATGGTATGTATGAATGAAGAAATGTTTAGAAAGCAATCCATGATTCGATTGAATGAGTAGAAAACTTACATGATGAATGGATCCTGAGAGTTTTAATGCAATTTGTGTCAATGTTCGAATACAGCTGATTGTCAAGATCCCATTATAACTCAGCATCAGCCTAGCAAATAACACATTAAGAAATATTCAATCACTAACAAGTATTTTCCAATAAACTACCTATCAGAAAAGACATAAATATATCCCACAAATCAGAAGCCAATGCACCTGTCAAATTGTAAAAGACAGTCAATTCGCTTGAGAAGGGAGGACAGAAAGAGAACAGTCTGCCAGGGGTTAAAGAAGCAACAAGAGTTAAAGCCCTCAGAATTGTATATGAAGGCAGAATGCAGAACTTCACAACATATAGGTATCAAATATCTCTCTACCCAGACATCAAACACAACTTCAATGCCAGATCAACTTATGTATTGAACTTCCAAACTTAGGAAAACCCAACTGTTAACTTTTAAGCCTGGTAGAAAGACAAAGAAATGCAAATATTGTTGTCATCTGACATAAAGCATCAAATGTAAGCGTAAATGGTAGTCTCAGTCATTCATTATTAATGCATTTGAAATGGACATGCAGCATCGATTTTTTGGCTATGGTTATACATCTATGGTGTTTGTCATGTGGTAGCAGAATCTATGTTGACATTTTATGTGAAATCAGGGAGAAGGATTGTCACGTTTTATGGCAATACAGTCTGCAAATTTTTGGCATATTTGGTTGGAGAGAAATGCAAGAGTTTTTGCGAATCAATATACTCCTAGAAATTTGATATGTGAGGACACACTTTTGGGTGGTGCTTTAGGGGAGTATCGTTGGCTGATACTCAGCAGGCATGGAGTGCCCTATATGCTTTCTGTTTTGTAGCTTTCTTTCCATGGTGGATAACCTATTCTCCATTTTGACTTGGAATTCTTACACATTTTCATTAATATAATAATTTATTTTTTCTGCAAAAGTGGAGGCATGGAGAAATATAACATAGCTGCTTCTCAGTCCCACAAGTCCATGACCAAGAATTCCAATCTCATCCTTCCATAACTTTTCTTTTCCTAAGAACTTAATACATTTGTGACTAAAATATAGTGAGAACCCAAAGAGAGACAAAGCGTTGCGTCAAACATGCTCAAACGAACAAAACAGAACACACCGAGGGATTAAAATAACAGGTACTTAAAAATTTATACAAGGCTGAAAAGTAACACCAGAAATTATGTATTGTCAAGAGTCAACAAATTATAGCATGTGAGAAAATGATGTTCAAAAACCTGTTGCCCAAATTCAAGTTCACCAACTGACTGGACCAGTGCAGCTAACCAGAACACATCAGAGTAAGGATTTCCAGTGTTATCGTTATACTGCCAGACACAACAGAACCAAATCAAATCTGGTTGAACCACTGAGCATATCCAACAAGTAAAGAGAAGAAACAAGAGAACTAAATAACAGGGCACTCAAGACCCCAAAAAGAGCAACTACTATGCATGGATTATATACATGGGCTTTCGAAGAAAAATGGCGTGCAATATGCTGATATCTAGAGAATTTTGGTGGCGAGATGCAACAAATCAATGCAAACAAGAACATGACATTGGATAGGGCATTTTGCATGCCTGAACTTTAAATACTGATGAAGGAAGATAAGGCTCTAAGTTCAGGCAATCATTGACTGCATACTGACCAAAGAATGGGCTATAAGAACCCCCAGGATTAGCTAGTGGCATTGTTGCACTCCACATTTCCCTCACCTTACAACCCACCACAATTTTATTGGTAAACACTACAAAACACACAATAGCCTGTTAACCTCCTGCCCAAGTTTTCACTTGCGATCTATAGCAAGAATCTGCTCATCAATTTTATTGATACACCACTACAAAAGTCAATTGGTAAACATGCTAGCAAATAACAAAAATAACCCCCCCCCCCAGCTAACCAAATATTTTTTAACAGTTTCTCGCATTGCAAATGATAGAGGGTGAAAAAAAAAAGCAAACAGGATTCAAATTGATGCTAAGGAAGACCCTACCTTCAGAAGTTGCAAAATAAATTCAACAGCTTCTCTTGGGCTTTTCTTATCTGCAGCCCTGACCTTAGCAACAGCATGAGGAATTGCCTGAATACAACAAAAACAAATGGATGCTATAAGTCTTCACACGGTGAGGAAAAGTCTAAAAGAAAGTAACCTTACTTTATTTCTGGGGAAAAAGGAAATACTATTGAAAGAAAAATTTGAATTGAAATTTGTTTCTTTTATAAAACAAATATTAGATATAAAAAGAAGCCATTATCAAGAAAAATAAATGAACTCATCAATCAATCATCAGAAATTAAAAATAAAAAGAACACAGAAATTAAGTTTGGAGAATAACAAGTCATTTTTCAACAACCGAGCATTAAAATAATAATGCACCACATAGAAGTTAAGTTTTGGAGAATAATAAAAAGAACACGTCAATCAATCATCAGATTTAAAAAAAAAAATAACACAAGTTAATTTTGGAAAATAATAAGGCATTCTCAACATCAGAACATTAAAATAATAATGCACCTCAACCTCTCTCAAATAACATGTTACGCAGCATATAGCGAAGATAAGACTATGGTTCTCAAGCCCTAAGGTTACAGACCTAACTATAGAGAACTCTAATAAAACTTCTCGGATATTTTTATTAAATCTGAATAATAGTCTTAATCTCTATAAAATAAACTAGACATTCCTATTTATATTAGTCTTATAATCCTTTCTATTAAAGGATTCCTAATTAAGACTTTAACTAATTAATAAAATTCATCTACCATTAGGATATCTAAATAATAAAATACTAATTAAATTAAAAGTTCTAAACTAAGTAGAAAATAAATAATTAAAATCCAAAATTAACTAGGAAAATAATTAAAACAAGGTTTCATATGAGATGCTTCCGGGTTTCTTTGCGAGTTTCTTTTTAAGCTTGGCCTTGTCAATCATGTAAACAGACCCTTGGGATAATTGTTTTACATCAATCTCCCCCACTTGAGAAAAACTCGTCATCGAGTTGAGTTTAATAACTAGAAAGTACTTGTAAAGGTCAGCAAGATTGAAGGTCTTTGATATGCCCATGCTATCTGAAAGATCAATAACATAAGCATTATCATTGATTTTCTTCAGCACCTTGTATAGACCATACTTCTTCATCTTTAGCTTATCATAGATGCCTACTGGAAACCTCTCCTTGCGCAAGAAAATCATCACCATGTCTCCTTGAAACAATTTAACTTGCCTATGCTTGTTTGTTGTGTGCTTATTTCTAGCAACTAAGTATTCTAGTTTCGTCCTAACCTCTTGATGATAGCTTGCAATAGTTCAACCAAATTCTTTGCTAACTTGCTAAACCCAGTAGCTTTGAGCAAAGAATGTAGATCGAGTACATGATTGGGAGGCTTTATTTACACAATCTCAAATGGTGTCTTACCAGTAGCACTATGATTGGAATTGTTGTCACCAAATTTTGCCTCGACCAATGCACCATCCCACTATTTAGGCTTATCTCTCAAATGCTTTGAATTAGATTGCCCCAAGTTCTATTTAGAAACTCTGTTTGGTCATTAGTTTGTGGATGAGTAGTGCTATTAAACTTCAAAGGGGAATTAAACATATTCCACAAAGTTAGCCAAAAATGACTAAGAAACCTTCAAACATGATGGATTTTGGAATATCATGCTACCTCAATTATCTCCCTGAAAAATAGTCTAGCCATACTGCTTGCATTCGTAGTCTTCTCAGAACGTATAAAATGTGTCATCTTTAAATATATATCCATAACAACAAAAGAAAAATCCATTCCTCCCTAGGTTCGTGGAAGACCTAACACAAAATCCATGGAAATATCTCCCCGGATATAATTAGGTATAGGTAAAGGCATGTATAAACTAGGGTTTCGTAATTACCCCTTAGCTGTTTGACAAGTAAAACAGTGTTGAAAAAATTTGTTTGCATTACGCTTGAGCTGAGGCTAGTAATACTCATCCTCCAAAGTCGGAACTGTCTTGTCTCTTACTCTATGACCTTATAATCCGCCACCATGCAAGTCTCAAATCAATTTCTCACATAGGGATCTGCAAGGAACACACAATCGAATCCCTTTCATTAAGCAACCATCATGTATATAGAAATCTCCTTTAGCTCGACCATTAAAACACTTCTCCCGTGTCTCCTGAAAATCAGCATTTCAACGTGCAACTCCTTCAGACACTCAAAACCAAAATCTCGCTACGAAAAGTGATTAGTTTATACAGGCCTTCACCTAATGAAACTAAACTTCTAAAGGAATGTAATCCACCTAGACATCGTATCCATACTGATTTTCTTTGACTATTCAGAGACCTCAAAGCTTCATGATTTGAATATAAGATAAAATCTCTGTTAATCAAATAACACTCCTTAATTTTCAAAGCCCTTACCACAACATAAAGTTCTTTATCATAGGTAGTCCACTCCAAGCAAGCTTCGTTCAAGTTCTCAATGAAAAGGTTGTAGGACGTTTCTCCTAGGAAAGAACTCCAACGCCCACTCCATATGCACCACATTCAACCTCAAACAACTTGTCAAAGTTGGGTAAAGCAAGCATTGAAGCATTCCATAGCTTATCCTTTATTAAGGCAAAACTTTGTTCTTCCTCACCCTACTAAAACTTCCTTTTTTTCAAACATTCAGTGATTAGTGACACAATGCTATTGAAATTCTGAATAAATCTCCAATAGCCAAGCCATAAACTCCGCACATTACTAACTATCTTAGGCATGGGCCAATCCCGAATTGCCCTCACTTTCTCCTAATCAACTTCAACTCCATCAGCTCCCACAACAAAACCCAAGAATAAGCTACACTTTTCAAGTTGACATCCCACTTATTTTATAGCAGCAATACCTCTAGAACACTCTTTAAGTGCTCAATATGATGTTTCATTATGATCGAACACAAGGATATCATCATAATAAACCACAATGAATTTATTTGTAAAGGTCACAAAACATGGTTTATCAGCCTTGTGAATTTGCTCGGTGCATTCGTTAACATTAAAGGCATGACTAACCACTCATACAGCTCATCATTTTCTTGAAAGTTGTTTTCCATTCATCCCCTGGTCGAATCCGAATCTCAAGTCAATCTTCAAAAAGACTATTGCACCACACAACTAATCTAGCATGTCATCCAATCATGGAATTGAAAACTTGTATTCCATAGTGATTTTGTTAAAGTAACGAATATCAACACACATACATCAACTACCGTCCTTTCATGTCAGTAAAGAAGGGATAACACATGGACTTAAACTCTTTTTAATCAGCTTTTTCCTCAACAATTCTTCTATTTTCACCCCTAAGATTTCCCTCTCGTTTGGGCTCATTCCATAATGCAGCAAATTCAAAAGACTAGCCCTTGGTTTTAAGTCAATTTAGTGTTGGATATCACGCATGAGAGGTATCTTATCTGGTAGCTCATCTGGAATAACTTCCTCAAACTACTGCAATAGAGGCTTAATAGCTTCAAGAACCTCTATTGCCTTGTTGCCTTGTCAGCTTCTTCAGACAACAAGGACTTCACAATTAAAGCATGTACTTTCTTCATCTCCTTTATATCTGTCTCAATTTTTTACAAAGATTGGGTAATAGTTAGGATTACTTATCCTCCAGCCTTTCGAACTTGCAATTGGGAATTTCCATTCAAATGCATCAAAGTAAAATTAATTTCATCCTTAACAAACCTATAGATGTTTTCTCATCCCTCATGCCATGCATTTACATCATAATGTCATGGCCTACCAAACAGCAAGTTACAAGCATTCATGTCAACTACATAACAATAAACTTCATCCCTAAACTTGCTTATGAAAAAAAGAATAAACTTTACATCTTTCAATTACTTTTACCTTTGGTACCTCTTTAATCCAACCTACAGTGCATGGTTTAGGATGTTTTTCAATATTCAAACTCAATTTTAAATGCAAAAAAAAACTTTACATCTTTCAATTTTAAATGCAGTTTCCTTACCAATAATATTCTCATGGCTAATGTCATCAATAATAAGGTCAAAAAGCTTATGTATTGTGCATTTAGTACCAAAAAGGCTTGTGTCATGTCTCATCAGCTTTTGGTGTCAACAAAAATTGTCTCACCACATAGGCTTGACCATCATCATCCTCCTACTCACCCTCATTATCAGGTTCACGTCACTCTTTTGAATACAATTTTATACCTTCTCTACCCTTCCAGTCCTCACATTCAATCATGTTCATAGGCCTCCTGAGAGAACATGCATCGGAATATGCTCTTCCTGATTGCATCTATGACACTTTATTGGAAGTGGCTTAGCATGGGGATTATCTCTCTTTTGGTTATCCATGTTAGGAATTGCTTGGGTCCTATTTTATCATAGCCAAAGCCAACAATAGCTTGCTTGGATTGACTATTTGTCTGTGGCAACTTACCCTTCACAACACCATTAAATCAAGGCTTTACAATTTGATAATCAAATTTCATATCAGTTTCATCTTGCATCAACATCTTCTCCATTAAATCCATATTTCATGCATCAGTAACATTCAGCAGCATTTGAAACTCAACAATTGCTTCATCTGCTCCTAAGTCTCAACAGGTCTTCTACCCTCTCACCTCCAATAGGTTATCCCACCAAACTAATGCCCCATGCTTCAATTTAAAACCTGCAATTTTTATCATTCTCGAATCTAAAATTCCCTTGTATTCATAAAATCGATCACGTGTAGCTAACCAATCAACAAACTCTACTCCTAAATCACCACCAAAAGAAGAAATCTCAACTTTCATACAGTAGTCTTGATCATACATATTATTTCTAGCAACCTTCATCTCGATCTTCTTCATCAGATGAATACCAAAATTCATATTGACCACGACGATTTGCACGAAATAGTTCAGGTACAGGTTGGTCGCGAGCATCATCCTTGGAGTGTGCCTCTCTTCTTCAATGGTTCATGTTTACACGCAGCCCTAATACCTTGAGCATGGTTGTAAGGTCATCAAATATGGCGTTGATGTCGCCAAACTTAGTTTGCACTTGCACCTCTAACGCTGATATTGTTGCCGAATGGCAATCTAACTAATCCTAAAAGGCTTGCATCCCCTAATCATTGTTACGGAGATGGTTGCCTCCAATGATTCTCTTCACGGTTCACCATTGATCCAAATGTTGATCCGCTCTAATACCACTTGACACGGCGTATGGCAAAGATAAAACTGGAGTTCTCAAGCCCCAAGGTTATAGACCTAACTATAGAGAAATCTAGAGACAATTCTCAAGTATTTTTATTAAATCTAAATAATAGTCTTAATCTCTATAAAATAAACTAGACATCCCTATTTGTATTAGTCCTAAAATCATCTATAGGAAAGGATTCCAAATTAAAACTTACATAATTAATAAAATTCATCTAGTATTAGAATTCCTAAATACTAAAAAACTAATTAAATTAAAAATCATGAGTTAAATAGAAAACTAATAATTAAAACATGCAAACAATAACTTCAAGCTTCATATGAGATACTTCCAGGTTTCTTTGCAGATTCCTTTTCAGGTCTATAAATTCTTGGGGTAATTGTTCGACTTCACATTTGTTGCAATAGTGCTAACTTGTGCATGCTTGCCTCAAAAAAAGAAAAAAGAAAATTCAATATAGACATCTTAAATTGATGATGCCAATATAAAAAGCAGTGTTTTCTATTTGATTTTCTAAGTTGGGGTCAATTCTGTAATTTTAAGATCTTCAGAAGTCATTATGTAATTTCATTTTCAGTAAGGTATTTCTGTGGTCTTAAAAGAATTGGCCAGTGCACTACTTCACCATTACAGTACTAGCTAGCACCACTCAAGGTACTCTCCTAGGTGCGCATCTTTAAGCACCTCCTTTATTGGGATATATTGGATTATAGGTAATGATCCCATATTTTGATATATGACGGAGTCGTATACGAGGATTGCAGCTTCTATTATTTGTGATGCTTTAGAATTCCTAGGAGTGATTTCTAAGAACCTTGTTGTGGTGCTAGGTATTTCTTTTATGTAGTTCTTGATTTTGTTTACTTCCCAGAGCATAACCTAGCCTAACTGCCTAACCTATAAAAAATTCACAAGCTTCCAAATCACCAAGACAACTATAACTTGGATACCTTTAGTTATTTAGGTGTTGTATTCAAAGATTCCTGCATCACACGCACACATCAAATCTGACACAAACTCAATACATATCCTACCTCATTGCATTACCTCAAGAACAAAGTACTCGGGAAAATCATGAAAGTCATTTGGCCTGGCAAGGCAGGAGACAAAATCAGTTAAGAAGGTGTTATTCCAGCATGCTTGCCAAAAGTCAGACCACAAGAGTTAAGAATCTCACTTGGGGAGTCCAATAGCTGCATCAAACCTTCGACTTTTGTAAAATTTCACCAAATGGAGTAAGCCAGCCCAATCATTTTCCTGATAATCCATAAAAATAAAAAAATAAAAACACTTCACCCAACTACCTTAAAACAATCATGCAAAATATGTATATGATCCCTAAGTTCAAGAAAGTTCAGGTGGTGAATTGAAATGCATCTTTACAAGAAACATATTTAGGTTGCTACTAAAAAGTGTTTCTGATTATGGGATTTAAATTTAGTACAATAAATAAAGTGTGTTTGAATTTAAGAACAGAAGCAAACACCAAACTAGGGAGAGAAAAAAACACACCCTCTTTGCAAATAAGCTTGGAATATGTTCCATTAATGATAAAAAGTTCTTGATATGTATATAAGGAGCGTGGAAAGTGGCTACAGTACCTCAGAAGCAGTATTAGCCAATGCAAATGCAGTCTCAATTCGAACTCTCCAGAAGGCCTTGTCAGAACAAAACAGCATTGAACTTTTCACACTCCATTCAAAACATGAATCAAAATCAAGCATGAGAGAGTGTAAAACCTTGGTGTCGTTGAGGAAATTATTCATAGCATTTGTAACAGAAAAGGAAAGTTGTGGTAAAGTTTTTAATGCTGCAATTGCTTGCGCCTGTGCAACAACATCTTCATCCCTCTCTAATTGATTGATCTGATTTACATTACCAGCTTTTACAAGGTTATTTACTAATTGATATACAAAGCAGCTGCTACAAGAGAATTTTATGGAGCAACAAGAAAAGCAACAGAATCAAGTAGAAATGTTCAAAACAAATTAATACAAGCACAAAAGTAACTCATATAAATGACTTCATGCTTAGGGCAATCATCTTGTATCCTACAAAAATAAATTTTACATTTTACTATTTACAGATAAAATGGGTATATATAGTTCCTCACATGTGCATAAGCATCAATCATGTGATAAAGTATCAAGACTTCTCAACACATCTATTACTCAACTAAAAAAGGATCCAATCTATATTTATGAATGTTGTTGAGTGTGGCTATATGATTGACAAGTGACATTATGACATGAGAGTTTAGATTTGTGGTTGCTTCCTTTATATGACACATGAAAGTTTGAATTTGTGATGGATCGATAGCATACTGGTTATTTATGAGACTTTTAAGAACAATTTTATTGTATGCTCTTGTAATAAACCTTATAGTATGTGTTTTATAAGACAATCTTTTCAAGATGGGATAATGTCTTAATTTTGATATGCAAATTTCAAATGTCATATGAGAATGAGTTGACTTATTGTATGAAGATTTCACGAACAATGTCTAAATTCTAAAAATGTTTTTCAAATATTCAAATAATATTAAAAAAAAATAACATTCAAAAGTAATTAAAAAATAAAACATTATTACAGTATTAACACATTTTTTCAGGGTAAATTTTAAAATATTACAAGAAAATTACTTGAATTTTTTAAGTAATATTAATATTAGATATAATTGTATGTAACCACAATGATTTGGAAACCAAAAGGATACTCCTTTTTAAGGATACTTCATGAGAACACTAGCTTCTTAAACCAGTTACTTCGATGATATCTAGTAGAATTCTATTTTTAAAAAAATTCTTATATGCCATTGGACTTCATAATACCTTATGAAAGATATTTTTTCTGAAAAGACAAATAATTTATAAAAAATAGACTTCGATATCTAAGCAAATTTCGTATTAGACAATTAGGTATGTTCTTAATTTGATAATATTTTAGAGAGAACTGATTGTAATTGATAGTTTGAGGATTATAACTCCTGGTTTCATAAATTAGTTGTATGTGTTTTGCATAATAGAATTCAATATAAACTACTCACATTAATTAGTATTAATTTAATGCATGATAATAGCCTAACATTATTTCTCTACAACATTTTATTTTATATACTGAACTTTTTTTTCCTATTAAACTATATCTGCATGAACCAGGGCGTGAGCCATTGCATATCCTGTTAGCATTGTGAGCCAGTTCATGTCTTCCCCACGAACCACCCATTGGGCAACCTTGGAACAGATTTTGTGTTATCTTAAAGGAGCTCCAGGGCGTGGTATATGGTATAGAAATCATGGTCATACTCATATTGAATGCTTCTCAAATGCAGATTGGGCAGGTTCTAAAATTGATAGAACATCTACTACGGGTTATTATGTTTTTGTTGAGGGAAACTTGGTGTCATGGAAAAGTAAGAAGCAAAATGTAGTCTCTCGTTCCAGTGCTGAATCAAAATATAGAGCCATGGCACAATCCACGTGTGAACTTATATGGATACAGCAATTGCTTAATGAGATTGGTCTTGGTAGTTCACTACCTATGAAGTTATGGTGCGACAATCAAGTTGCTCTTCACATTGCATCAAATCCAGTTTTTCATGAAAGGACTAAGCATATTGAAATTAATTGTCACTTCATCCGTGAGAAAATTCAGCAAAATTTGATCTCTACCAGTCATGTCAAAACCACGAGATATAAGAATTTTGTACAATAGCAAAATGGCATATAATATGCAAATACATGAAGTCTCTACCAGTCATTAATATGCCCCGTATATATACATATTGTACTCATGCATTAAGAATAAGAGAAATATCATTTTCATACTCTAATAATTCTACAATAGCAAAATGAAATTCATTTGCTTAAATCTATCAACTCACATTGACCACCATCAATTACCTATACTTATAATATGCAAATACATGTGAGATTTCTACTAAAAGAGCCAGAACATCTTACCCACATCTGTATAGGCTGATTAAAATGAATTTCAGCAAGATATTCCATTTCTGGGTCTGCCCTAATCCATGACAACGGGGATTCCAAACTGAAAGGAGAAGAAATGAACACAGTTAAAAATATATGAACTATGTCCATCAAGAAGAATGTCCATCAAGTAATAATATACCTGGAGCGCATATCTGAAGCAGGTACATCACCAATTTCATCAAAGCCATCAGGTTTTGAACTCTTTTTAGGCTTTTGGAAACGTCTGGCTGCAAGCTTTGAATGGCACTGTATTTCCAATAGCTGCCACATTTCTCCAGCCAAAGGTAGAACCGGATGGTCATACATGCCATCAAGTTCATAAACTCTGATACTCATCATCCCTGGCCATCCAATATCACCCTCCCGGTTTTCAGAATCAAGGTTAAGGAAAGATGCATTTGCATCAGGTGCAGCTGTAAACTCTCGAAGCACCGCCAATTCAACCATATTTTTCCTTTTGTTATAAGAGAACCCCATCCTTTAAAAACAAATCCAAAAACAAAGAGGCACATTTAAGTAAAAAAAAAATAATACACCTTACATGCAGATAGGTATTTGGAATTGCACTATTCGCAAGACAAACCATACAATTCAAGACAGTTTGCACTTAGTGTATTGTAGAATTGAATCAAATCACCAAATCAGACATTGATAAGGCAATGCAGGCAGGAAATGAAATTTAATTGATCACAATAACGGGAAGAGATAACCAGGAAAAAAATCATGATTTTCTGAATGGCGGCTCCAAGTCATCAGAAGAAATAGAGTAGAGTTAAAGTATAGAGAGGAAGCAGATTGCATGAAAGAAACATGAACCCAACCCACTGCTTGAGAGAACTTGATATCATTCAGTGAAAAAAGATGATGAATGTTGTGCGGGAGACAAAAAGAGGTCGTTAACAGTGGGGGGTAAACAGAACAGATGGTAACAATATTTTTGTATTATAACTGAAAGGCTTAATATTTCAACAACTTAGAAATTAGCTTTTGGATGCATTATGCACTAAAGTATCAATGAACAATTCTGAACAAGTCATCAGAATTTTATCAACCAAGTGATTATAGAGGAAGTGATGCATGTTTTGATCATGTTTTCTTCATTTTACAAGTGTAACATGTCATCTATCATTTCTAATGTATTTTTCTCTCTCAATCTTTCAATTCACGATGTGAAACAAATTATGATTCTATAAATGAGCTTTCCAATTCATGAGTTGAATCTTGGTTTGCCAATAGACAAGCAATATGTAGATCACAAACCATATACCTTAGCACTGGACATCCACAAGAGCAGACCCATCGCAGGAAAAATTCTTTCACAAATGGGCGCTCAAGATTTCCAACCTTAGTAGCGAAGTGCCGGAACTGCATCTCACAATAAATGAAATTAAAATAGAATGAACAATATGGTAGCAAAAATCTGCAAAATTCACAAGAGTAACATATAAAATGTAAATACACTATGCAGCAAAAATTAATAGATTATTTACCTTAGGAAAAAAAAGTTTCAAAATATGTAGTTAGGCAAATCGTGAACCTACACTATAATCCTTCCTTTCTTCTCTTCACTAATTTGTTAGCTTTACAGTTAAAAGAAGTATTACTTGTAATAAGATGAGGAGCAATGTACACATCCTGAAACTAAAATCAAATACATCTTTCTAGTAAACAAGCACAATTATTCTATAATTCAATCACATACTTTTGAGGCAAAGTATATGCGTGTATACCATCTAAAAAATGACCTTTTCAGTTGGACTTCAGCATAAGGTGAACTAATAACCAAGGATAATGTGATAAAATGACCGTAGCAGTTGAGAAATGTTGTTTTTGTTGATATAATTCAAGACAGTGAATCACTCGCTTCTGCATTGTACAGTTGCTGGTAAAGAGTGTTGTTTGGTTTCTTGCTCTCTGTCAATTGGATTATACTCAGGCTGACTCAAAATTCTGTCGTGCTGGTAAGGAATGTTCGATAAGCAAAGAGATGTGCCACACAAAAAACTATTATGCTGTATTGTATATGAACTATCTGGTTTGAGGCAGATGACAGTCTTTCTAAAAGGTTTAAATCTCCATATCCAAAGGTTTGAAAAACAATTTTCACATCATTAATGGATTGGCTTCTTCAATACATTGATTCTTATCCTATTGAAATTTTACAGAAAGCCTGAATTTTTAAAGCTAAATTCCTTTGCTATCTGGAGGCATCTATTGTTTACTCCAGTATACTTCAGCTTTCTAATCCATCATTATTTAAAGAAAAAGGTTGAACATATGCGTTGCGCACTACTGTAGTAGTAATTACTAAAATATAGAGTAAATCCACAAAATGGAAAATTTGGAATAGAATAACTATGGCAAAACATAATCACCTCCTTTGTACTGAGTGATCTGACAGGGATTGTATCTCGAGCCCGGGAAATAACCTTTTGCAAAATCTGCATTTCAAAATAAACAAAAATATGGATAATGGAATCAGTAAAAAAAAAATAATTCACATCCATAAATAACCAATGCCATACATTTTGCAAGAAATCTCTACAAAAATTGATATCAATGAAAACACAAAGCATCACTTTTGAGTTCAAGTCATCCATCTCTAAACAATAAAAGTCGTGTGATATGCCACAAAACATTCATGCATCAACCTAAAGTGCAAGCAGCTAGATCTTTACCTTGCGGAAAAACTCTGGACCCATTTGCTTTTCCAGCATTTGCAATATTGCCACCTATTGAAAATCAACCAGTCAGCCTTAAGGAATGCATATGAAAGTTCCTTATTTAAACAAAATATGGAAGCAAACTTACAGACTTCCAAGATCTTATTTTCCCATAAAGACCAATTTTATGGGTTCCATGCAATTCCTTGCAAGAAGCAGAGAAGCTCAAAGCTGTCGCACCACTATCATCTACCTTGCAAACAGCACAATTAGCCTGCACATCCAGAATATAATGTTCACTTGCATCTTTAAAAATGAAAAATAAACATCGACAATCAACATTTTGCAGTTTATATCATTAGGAGAAGACAGGTTGTAATTAAGATGAAAGAAGAATTTAGAATAAAAGGAAAACAAAACAAGTTCTAAAGCATGAGAGAAGTGAAGAACATGCCTATCAAAAGAGACAAATCTTCCAACAGTCTCATTCTAGATCAAATATCATGAGGGAATGAGAAAATTCTTCTACCTTAGTTATGCGGTTATTTTTATATTTATGGAATATGGAAGGCCTCGGTTATGTGGGTAATTTTGATATTTATGGAATATGGAAGGCTGGGATAGGATTTTTAGTTAATAAAGAGCTGAAAAATGAAAACACCAAAGGGGAGATGCAACATTAAAAGTATTAGGATTTCTAAATAGTAAAATACTAATTCAATTAAAAGACTTAAGCTAACTAGGAAATATAAAAGCATCAAACCATGAGATATGGAAAAGCCTCTCTAGACCATTACACATATTGTGCTTAAAGAATTTGTTGTTTTGATAAATGATAATACCCAGACTCAAAGAATCCATGCTCGCTCATGACACATCATACCATATAAGAATTGCCTGAGTCCATGCAAACAATACATGTATGAGCTTCAAAGGAAGAAATCAAAAGCTTGCATGCATCCATGCAAGCCAAGCCAATAGCAAGAATTCAAAGTCAAGTACACCAATGAGATACACCTCAACATAAAAAAGAAAAACATTATAAACAATGATGGTAAATCAACATATAAGACATCTCTCCATGGCAATGACCACTATTGGATAAGCAATTAGCCTATCCACCAAATTAAACACTTCAAATGTGCTAACCTTGTATCTGCGATAGCGAGCTTCATTATTTCCTAAGAACTTCTTTATAAATAACTCTGTCAAAAAGCCAGCAAGCCCATCCAGAAGCCATTCTGACAATAAGCACCAAACACGCGAGTCTCAATAAAATAATTGGCATTTTTCAAAATTCATACAAATTGTTTAAATTTTAGTCAAGTACAGGGTGCCATGTTTTACCAGACTTACCATCATTAGGTTCCTCAGGAGTGACATATACCCCAAACCATTGTTTTGCGAGTGCAAAAGCTAGTTTAATGCTAGTGTCTATGGCCTATCACAAAAACAATGGTGAAGTTTGAGAATGCAACACATCTACAACGAAATTAGCATGCAAGACAGCCATTGACAAGAGACAATAAATAATGCTCCCAATTTACATTTTATGCATTAAACTTAGCATAGAAGTGAAGTTTAAAATAATTAATTTCTTACCAAGCATTAAAAACTTATTAAAAAAGAGGGGGACGGGGGATGACGAAGCTCATGCGTTAAAGTTCAAGTTTACAGTTTCCTATTCTAAATTCTCTTTCACCTTCATGCCAATATTGCAATATTTTCTTCAATATCTGAATAACATCATTCACATTAAATTCACAATCTCATATAGCGTTCCCAATTTATGTAAACAAAATTGGGAGAAGACTGTAACATTCTTTATAGATATTAACAGATTTATTTTACAAAGATGTATCAAGTCATTAACATAAAACACATTATTCCTTATAGAACATTTTTACAACCTCTAATCAAACACCTTGCTGAAAAATCAGCAAACATGGAGCAACTCACGTAGGTTTTCTTTTAGGTGAAAGGTTTTTTTAACATAGAAAAGGTTATTATCATGTTTGTATGCAAGAGTGAGTTAGTGAAGTGTTCAATCAGGGAAAAATCCTCCATGATATCAAAATATTCTCAAAATGAAAGTCTGGGCAACATTTCAGCCCCACCATTGCTTATTCAAAAGCCCTTGACTAGACTCCATTAAAAGGTAAAACAAAGCATTCTATCAACTTTTTTGCATGGTAATAAAAATGATAAAGACAATAGAAATAGAAAACCCAGTTATCAACAGGTCCTCTAAGAAATGAATGAGAGCGAGAAACCTGTAGATGAATGAATTTCCATGGGCTCTAACAAGAATGATAGCAAGTCTAACCTAGACATCCAATCATTGGTTTAAGTTTCATACTAGTTGCAATGACCTTATGCTATAAAGTGTCAGTTGTTGAGTGTCACCTTCTAAGTCAAATTAGCGACCACATATAGATTCTTAAATAGGGATAAAATGTTGCAATCTCAAGCCTAAATAAGACTGATCCGTCTCCCTTGTGGTTAGGAGGGGTGATTTAAATATCAATAACATATATTACTACTACAAAGATGAGCCATTGTCATTCATGAACATTGCATGCAGATAAGGAAGCAAAATATGATAGTAAATCATACCAATACTTGCAAATACAAATACTAATACTAATACTATGGCTGACATTATATAGAAGAAAAAAAGATGTCAATAGATTTCCTAGTGAGAAAGAAATATTATTTAAAGGCACCAGCTTCCCTTTAACTAAACCTTTCTCCCCTATATAATCCTGTAAAAGCATATGAACCACCATTATTGTAAGCAAAAAGGAGAAATGATCTCTTTACACATACCTCTAGATCAAGTAAACAAAGACATTAGTCTAGCAAGAAAATTGTAGTGACTCAATTGCATGACTTTTCTAATCCAGCTTAAACATCAACTCTTTATAACTATCCCCATTCCGCCATCACTATGTTCCCCACCAGCTACATATAAAATCCACCAGCCAACAATAAAGTCACTGTATAAATGACACATAACTCACTAAGCACTACACATGGTCAACTAGCCAAGACCTATCCAAGATCTTTAAGCAGTCATATAACCAAAATAATCCAGTAGAACAATCTTTTGGGGGAACATAGTAACGAAGGTAGGAGTAACACTTATCAACTGCTATAGAAAAATTCATGAAAAAAAATTCACAAGATCATCTTCAATGATTTTAATAGTTTTAATAAAAAAAACAAAGAAACCATTCAGGCTAAGAGCTCCTTTGTCAACCCCATAACTATCCATGTTGCATCCTCATCCTTAAACTACCAATCCAACCAAGATGTGCTCTCTAGATAAAGAGTGGCTCCTTTGTCAACCCCATAACTATCCATGTTGCTTCCTCATCCTTAAACTACCAATCCAGCCAAGATGTGCTCTCTAGAGAAAGAGTACCATAACCCAGATCCTTAATCTTTTAGATTTGAGAGCATATTCCTTAGCATATACAATTTCATTTAAAATAAGGTAATCCCATAAACATCTAATAAGGGTTCCTAAGAATCTTCTAGACAGTAAAAGTTTGAAAAAAAGGAGAAAAGAAAGGTAAAGTCGAAAGATTCTTTCATATATCAACAAAATGTTGACATCAACCAGACCTTGCATGATTGCTCAATCCAACTAACACCCAAGGTATGAAAGGAGAAAGTTTCTATAGTGACATTATCAGCATTCAAGTGGGAAATCACTCAAGATGCAGGGATAACAAGACTCTTCAAATGTAAGGAAAAATCAACCCTTCAAAGGTCTGGACCTTGTAACATTGTTATAAAAGATCACTCAAATACCAAGGTCCTTTCAACTACTAGACATCTTTCATCCTAGCTTCAAAATACTTTGAGAGATAAGAAATCACTCTTCCAGGTAAGAGAAGGAAGCAATCTAAGCTCTTGTGAACTACTCCAGGAGCCTGCCAGAGGGGTATTAGAGTCGGAGCGCATATGTCTTCTCAGGAAGGATGTATTCAAAAAGGGACCTTGATGATGAAGGAGGCTTGCCCTCACTACCAACCCATCTTCTTCTAGATCTTAGTCTTGCTGTCTGGCCAACAGAGAATGAAAAGGGAGAAACTTTCAAACCTATAACTTTAAGGCATGAGCCTAACAAGTTGACCATTACTCTACCCTACTTCTTCTCTTTCTAATAGACAAAATAACGTTCTTCTCTTTCTACACACAATTGAGCAAAAGAACGAAGATCTGAAAGCTCTCTTTATCAGCCAAATAGGATCGTAGGTGTACAGTGATCAACTTCACGAGACCACTTATGGATCTATTCAAGGTTGACGCTCTATTGGGCGCAACTTTCTAGATATTGATTTCTGACTAATTAAATACTCTTGTCTATTCTTTCTTCTCTTAAGAGATTTTATTGATAGATAGGCTAGTGTAATGTAAGCTCTCACACAAGACAAAGAGCGACCTTCCTTGTGCTTGGTGTGCTCTTCCTTAAAAAACACCCAAAATAAGGCTTTTTTGCATGTTAATGCCTCCCTCTAGTGCCTATTGATCAAAGTCCCAAGCTTGGTAAACCTTCCCACATTATTGTCTTTCTCTTTCTTTTCAGCTAGAAAGATGTAATGCTTCAAAGATGTCTCACATGAGACCCCTTTATCAACCTAATCAGCTTGCACCTAGAATTCAGACTAGCCCACAATCTCAAAGCCTCCTATCAGAGTCAACCCACAAACCAATCCCTTTCATCAAGGGAAAGACCTTCATCAATTTAGCACTACCAAACTACAGCCTCTACTCAGATAGGTCTATAGGCGAATTTGTAGTTTTGACAACAAGAAATCCAGTAAACCATGCTTCTACCTCGGCAATGATTGTCCTTGTCAGATATAGGCTATGAGGTCAATGAAAGGCAATAGATAAATCTTGTTCATCAACCAATTCTGAAACCAAAGAAGAGTAGGTTCCTATAGGTAGTTGGAGGCGTCTTCTTTGAACTAAGAGCTTGGTGGATGAAACAAGGCAAGAGGGCCAGTCTAGTTTCCTACCTTTATTTATGCTAACCGGAACTCCGTGTTTTCTCACTATATTGACTAGCCTGACTAGCTGAAGAATGGGAAGGCTTTGAAAGACCATTAGCTGGTTTATGGCATCAGGCTAGCTTATGAAGAAGTCAAATCAGAGTTGTCCGTGATCAAATCTCCTCATAGCAATCCAACCTTCCTTCGCCCAAGAAGGGTGACGGTTGTGGCCTGCCATATGGAGCTTTGAGCCCATTCCTATCTAGCTTTGAGCCCAAAAGGAAGGTGTAGGTAGCATAGTGAGATGCTTCATGCAATTGCATAAAAGACTACCTAAGCTCAAGCAGCGGATACTACATACAAGTGAAGAAGATCTAGCTCAAGCTAATTGTCCAATTCAATGAATTCCAAGGTCAAAGGGAGAGTCACGAAGTGCTATTCTTCAATTAGGTATGATTCAACTTTAACCTTCCCAAAGGGATCAATGTTATACCAAACGAACAGAAATTGCTCAAGTTTAGTTTTGTTAGGGTCGATAAAACCTAAAGGCAAGATGAAAAGATATGAGCTTGAAGTGTCCATAATCTTGAAGCATTATAGGATGCTTATGATTTTATAAAGAGGCTTATTCTAGCGCGCTATGATTTTTCGACCTTCATTAGTTGCGTCGATCAGTCAATTCAATCCATGGCATTCTTCTTTTATACAATAGTATACCTACTTGAGATACGCTAACACGAAGGTTGCATAGCCTAGTGAGATTATAAAGCACAATGTGTCTAACCTAGATTTTGACTTCCTCCTAATTAATTCAACCATTTCATCACACATGGGCAATATCAATAAATTGTTGACAATGAATAACAAAAGTTGACCAACCTATGGAACTTCTTCCTCAAATCGGAAGTAAAACAAACTCCTTTGGATCTTTTTCTCTTGGTTTTGAACAACTACCTAGTAGCACTCTTGTAAAACTTCTTTAGTTCGCAAGTTAAGTTCCAATACCTTTTCTTTTTTTCTAATAAAAGTCCCATTATCATTTTTAAAGGACTAGAAATACAAAAAAGTCTAACAAGCCATAGACAATAAAAAGTACAATATCATGTTAAAAAAAAGGCATAAATAGTTCAACATTAGCATGATAGGATAAAGATCAAAATGAATTATGCCCAGGCAAGTAAGAATTAGTTTACATGGTTGTAAATAACTTGTTGGCCTTAAAATTATTATCAGCATGATACATGTTTTATGTTTCAAATAGGCTCCCATATTTAAACAGGAAAATAACACTTCTGACAATATATTTAAACATAAATTACACAAAAAGTACTCATGGGACTCTATTTGCATGGGATATCCAAAGTGTGCAAGATCTAGAAATTTAGTAAGTGAACACACCTGATCAATAACCGTCTCATCATATAAAACTTGAGAGCTAAAGACACCTATTGAAGCTCCCAGATTTGTTGAGGATACAATCATCTCAGGAGCTAAAAAAACTTGTGTGTATGACCCAAATGGAAATTTTGCATCAAGGTATTCTTCATAATAGCTGTTGAAAGTATATTGCAAGTCAGTAAACAATGCAAGCTAATGTTCAGAATATCTATTTCAACTGTCAAAACCATTTGAAAACAAGAGTTAGATGGTCAAGATTACAAACTTGAACGCATTATAAAAAATTTTGATGGTATTCCGGAGCTTTGACAAATTAGATGGCAAGCACATGTGTGATATGAGAGCAACATGCGGATCAGGAAGTATTTCAAATGGTGCAACCACCAAAGATATCCATTGAGCAGTCACAGGAACATCTAATCTATAGACAAATGTTTTGTGAGGAGGATCATCCTTGCTCAGAACCTGCAATATGTTAATAATGAAACATGGAAAGTTAAAATCAATAAAAACTAAAAGTCGAATACATAGTCGACAACCACATCTTTGCTCACAACACCCACAAGCATGATACTCATTCTATTATTAGGCACTCCCAATGCAGCACTCCCACACTAACACGCTACCCATGGATCTCACTTTTATGTGAGTGAGGGAGCACTCAACCAAGAGTACAAAATACTATAAATTCAAAAAGCATTTAACTACATCAAAATTGTTAATAATAACATGTATATGGATAAAGTGGCAATAATCATCAATGTACATCCCAAACTCCAAAAAGAGTGATTCAGAGTCAAATCTCATACAACCAAATTAAGTCTTCAACTAAGATTATGACAAAAAAAACTCGTGATCTAGGATTGTTAGCAACTTATATCAAACAATTTTACTCACAGCCAAAAGAAAGAAAAGTTGCAAAAGGCTACACAAGTGCGCTAAAGGCCAAATAAAATTTGGAGGTAAACTTTTTAGGCACGTGTAAGATGAGGTTTAGATGTTATATAACATTCCTTCCAAACAAATTTACAATAATTCAAAGGAATCCAAATTGAAGAGAATCAATATGCTTAGTCATCATGGTTGAGTAAATTAATAACTTTCTTGATGCTTTGCTACCCATCTCGGAAATCATAATTTTTTCCATTGCTTTCATACTATCCACATGTAAGCAAGCATCTAGAAGAACATCTTACCATGCATCTCAAACTGAAAATTATCACATTCTTAACCATACAATTAACAATTCCTAACTTTTTTCTCATCTAAAGTAGTTAATAACCTTTCCTCTTCAATGAAAATTATTGCATTTTTCCCACTCATCCAAATAGGCTACCTAGAATAAAATTTTGACCCTACTAACATTAAGATTATAGTCCTCAGATGTCATTTCAACTTTCATTCCATGTGAGTTCATATCTTTTAAAGCATTTATCTCAACAAACTTCACTTTCAACAATCATTCCCACTTTCATTCTACATGACTTCATATTTCCCACTTTCATTCTACAAGACTTCATATCTTTTAAGACTACGGAATTGATCTCCACCAACTTCACTTTTATAGATCCCTACTTTCATGTCATATGACTTCTTGTCTTTGAAGACAAATGCATATATCAAATTCTCGATATACTCAACCAAAAAACATTCTTATTAGTACTGAAATACACTAGGTAATTTGTTAAAAGTCAGCAGGTAGAAAAATGTCAACAAGGCACCATTCCATCATGTTGCTTTTTTTCTAAAAGAACAAAATAGGTGAAACAGATAATACTCTAGTACTCCGATTGATATGCTGAATTTATGAGAACTACCTCCACAATTCATTTCACATATCCAGTTTGCTCTCTCAATGACCTGGTTGAATTCAATAAACATGTGTATCTTGAACACGAACTACACCATTAATTTTTCTTTTCAAAGACATTGACACATTCATCAATTATACACTTTATTCGGTCCAGGTATCTAAACTATTGGAACTCCAAGTTAGTGTCATATTTAGCTTGCAGCTTGCAATTCCCCCAATCTTCTGCTCTCAAGAGTTAAAGGTCCTTGCTTGTGAGAGGACATAGAAAACATTCCAACAGAAGATCAAGCAACTTGACTCCAATGGACAAATAACAATTTGCAATGTCTATACTAACAAGTCCTAGAAAAATGTGAGCATTGCACCCACATATCATATATACATCAATAAATGTGTGTGAGCACCCACTAGTTCATTATGATAAATATTTTGAAGAAAAAAAGAACACAACGATTGTATAACCTAAATGTTAACTACTACACATCAAACCTTTCTTTTTGACAATGATAATGCCTATTGGGTGAATATGGGCCAAATAGGTGAAATGCACTTTATCACAAGCTACTTTCTCTAGTAGCAAGTTAGCTTGCACTTTGTTATCGGGTTGTAACCAACAAGCCATGATCACCGTGCAATAACACCTATCAAAGGACCTGTAAATGTTAGGCGATAGGCAATAACTCCTTTACTTCTTCTTTCATCTTTTTCTTTTCAAGTAAATCGATGTCAAATAAAAAAGGTAAAAGGCAAAAGAAAAAAGTCACAAGTCCTTTTGAGATTTTACTATAGTTCAAGAATCTTCAATTTGCAAAAATTACCTTCCATTTGGTATTAACTGAGTTTTCAGGATATATTGTTAAGCATATATTGTTAAGCCATAACAATCAATTTTTTTGTACTTACCAAGGCATTACCAACCAACCTCTCAAGTTAAATCTAAACTAAACAAAGCCTCAACCCCAAGGATGCATGCAGTGAGTGTGAATTGAACCTATCCCTACAAATGATGCACCAGCATGAAATCAAACCGGTTTGTAACATGGATGGTATCCCATGAAGTGAAAGACTAACAACTAATGCAATTCCCAAAGGCAGTGAAACTAGAAACAAGATTTTGCTAGAGTTATGCCAAGTAATCATTGGTTAGCAATGTAATCATTGGTTGGGTTCTTTATCTCCAAGTGCCAAAGTACAGATTTAAAAGTCGATAGATTAGGAGTTCAAACACTCTTACTAAGCACCTTTACAACTAATGCAATTCCCAAAGGTAGTGAAACTAGAAACAAGATTTTGCTAGAGTTATGACAAGTAATCATTGGTTAGCAACGTAATCATTGGTTGGGTTCTTTATCTCCAAGTGCCAAAGTACAGATTTAAAAGTCGATAGATTAGGAGTTCAAACACTCTTACTAAGCACCTTTACAACTAATGCAATTCCCAAAGGTAGTGAAACT
>Ga0325400_1000488_pt1 | contig 29354 bp, 23 predicted proteins | sample PopdelMetagenome_2_FD_205662 | JGI IMG/M metagenome (GOLD analysis project Ga0325400, IMG submission 205662) | Populus deltoides microbial communities from Bellville, Georgia, United States - Xylem-PdKOR-R1 | ecosystem: Host-associated > Plants > Phyllosphere > Stem > Wood/Secondary xylem...
CGGATCGCCTCCAGCGCCACCTTCGCCTTGAACTCGCCCGTATACCGCTTCCGCGTCGTCTTCATGCCGTCCATCCCTCACCTCCGGGATAACTTAGCCTCCTGTCCAGAATTCCGGCACCACCTCACCCTGCCGCGCCTCCCAGCAAGCTTATTTACTTCTTTTTGATGAGCGCGTTGGCCTGTGATCAATCGATCAGGCGAACCTCTACGCCGATCGATCTTTCACAATATGAACGAACGGCGGTAGTTGGGGCGCGCCAAATCGGCCGGTAAGGTCCGAGTTTGGGTCGCCGCCGCCGCGAAGCTGCCGGGCCGGAACTGGGTCAGGCTTTTGATCTGACAGCTGAACGGTGCCCTCTTTAGGTTGCGCAAGACATTTGGTGGCCCGACCAAACCCTCCTGCTAATGGTGAGATCAGCTGGGAGGATCGGTTCAAACCTTCGACCTCCAAGGCATTATGATCTATGCTGCTTGGTGCTGCATGACAGCGACGTCGATGCTTAGCTGCCGGGTGCGCATCACATCGTCAGCTGGGCACGAGCATACCAGAAGCCGCCGTTGAACCCGAACGGCGCGTCGCCCAGGTAGCGCGCGCCCGTCACCGTCGCGTCGGTGAAGGCGAAGAAGTTCTGGAGTGGCGTGCCGTTCAGACCCGTGCCGCCCGCCGCTCGAAAGTTACGGTCGGGATATGCATCGAAGATGTTCTCGGCGCCGACCGCCAGGCGTAGCCGGTCGTTCACACGGTAGCTCAGCTCCAAGTCGAACACCCACTCGTCGCCGAAGGTCAGGTCGCCGCCGTTGGCCGGCAGATCGAAAGAGGTGAGCTTGCCGAAATACTGCGCGCGCGCCGTCACGCCGAAGCCGTCCAGCGTCCAGTTCTCCGTCAGGTTGGCGCGCCATTTGGGCGTCAGGTTCTCGATGTCGCCGCGCCGCTCGCGCGTGATGATGGTGGGGTTGAACGCCGTCACGCGCGTCACGTTGTGGTTGCCCGCCAGCACCGTGTTGAAGCGGCCGAACCCGGTGTCCACCGTGTGGTTGGCCACGAGGTCGATGCCCCGCGTGCGCGTGTCGAACGCGTTGGTGAAGTAGCGCACGCGCCCCAGGCTGGCGTAGTTCTCGACGCCCAGCAGCCTGAGCTGCTCGCGCTGGGCGGCCGTCGTGATGTCGAAATTGCCGGAGATGCCGATGCGGTCGTCCACCTTGATCTGATAGGCGTCGACCGTCACCGTCAGTCTGGGCGTCGGGGTGAACACCGCGCCCGCGCTGAAGTTGACCGCCGTTTCCGGCTCCAGCGGGCTGGCGCCGAAGAAGGCGGCGGCGGCACTGGTGGGCGGCAGCGTCGCCGTTTCCACCGGGTTGCCGCCCACGAAGGCGGTGGCGATGTTGGTGGTGAAGCTCTGCCCCGGCGTCGGCGCGCGAAAGCCCGTGCTGGCCGCGCCGCGGATCGCGATGGCGGGCGAGAAGGCGTAGCGCGCCGTGCCCTTGACGTTGGTGGTGTTGCCGAAGTCCGAGAAATGCTCGTGCCGGATCGCGCCGCTGATCGACAGGCCGTCCACCACGTCCACCTCCAGGTCGAGGTAGCCGGCGTAGCTGTTGCGCGAATTGTCCACCGTGGCGTTGGGGCCGTAGCCGGGGAAGCCGTTGGCCCCCACTTGCTGCGTGACCGTGAAGGTGGTGCCGTTGGCGCGCTGCACCGTCTGGAAGGCGTAGGGGCCGACGGTGTAGGAAGCGGCGTCGCCCAGCCCGATCTGGTACGCCTCGTTGCGATACTCGCCCCCGAACGCGACCGTCAGGTCGGACGCGAGGCCGAGGTTCACCGGGTAGGTGAAGTCGGCGTTGACGTTGGTTTCGCGCTGCTCCAGCCGGCCGAGATAGAAGCTGGTGGGCGAGACGGGCCCGAGCGATGGGTTCACCGTGTTGTTCATCTCGTAGTCGACGCGGCTCTGCCCGTAGCTGAGGCTGAGGTCGTAGCGCAGGCCCCAGTCGGCGCGGCCCCGATAGCCGCCCACCGCCGACAGGTCGCGCACCGTGCCGATGAAGCGCGGCGTGAACCCGGACGGGAAGACCGACGAGTAGTTGAAGGTGCGCCCCGTCGCGCTGTAGTTCCCGTTGGCCAGCCGATCGAGGTACAGCGTCTCGTACACGCCCGACGCGTAGCCGTAGGAGGCGGTGCCCGTGCCGTAGCGGTTGGGCCCGGTGACGGTGACGGGCTGGCGGTAGTTGAAGTCGATGGCGGTGTTGGTCCGCCCCCAGTTGCCGAACAGGTAGAGTTCGTCCTCGCCCGCCAGCGGTATGCCGGCGTTGACGAAGATGCGCCCCGCCTCGATCAGGGGATCGCCCAGGATCTGCGCCGGGTCGGGCACGCCCGCCGCCAGGTCGGGCCGGGCCAGCTGGAGTGCTGCCGCGCCCGCGCGCTGGACGCCGCGGCTGGTCTGCTTGGCGTCCACATATTCGCCGCTGACGTTCAGGAAGCCCTCGCCCAGCGGCAGGCCGATATTGGCCGCGAGCTGGAGGTTCTCACCGTCGCCGTCGTAGAACTGGCCGTAGCGGGCCGTCAGGTCGATGCCCTCGCGGTCGCGGCGCAGGCCGTAGTTGATGACGCCCGCGATCGCGTCGGACCCGTATTGCGCGGCGGCACCGTCGCGCAGCACCTCGATGCGGCTGATCGCGATCACGGGGATCTGCGCCAGGTCGGGCCCCTGCGAGCCCGCGGCCAGCGACCCGCCCGCCAGCTGCACCAGCGCGGAACGGTGGCGGCGCTTGCCGTTGACCAGCACCAGGATCTCGTCGGGCGGCAGGCCGCGCAGCGTGGGCGGGCGGACGAAGGCCGAGCCGTCCGACGTGGTGAAGCGGCCGACGTTGAAGCTGGGCACTAGGTTGCGCAGCACCGAGTTCATGTCGGACGGCGCCTGGGCCGCCAGCGTGGCCGCGTCGAACACGTCGACGGGCACCGCGCTCTCGGTCACGGTGCGGTCGGTGCGCCGCGTGCCCGTGACCACGATGTCGACCTGGGGGGTGTCGGCCGCCGCCGGCGTGCCTGCCGCCTCGGCCGGCGTACCCTGCGGCGTGCCCGCCGCCTGATCCGGCGCCGTGGGGGCGGGGGTGGGGGCGGGGACCGCCTGAGCCCGGCCCGGCGCGGGCCAGCACAGCGCGGCGGCCGCCGCCGACGCCAGGAAAGTTGAACGCATGGATAGGCCCCCTTTTTCTCTGTTTCTCGGTCCTCCCTCTCCCGTTTTGCGTTTCTTGTTATTATGTCGCGTCCGTCCGGCGGTTGACCGGACGATGTTGGTCGCGCGGACCGGCTAAGCCGGCCGCTTCAGGAGGATGTCGGAATGACCCCCTTTGTTCGTCGCGCGTTCGGCCCGGCACTGATCGCCGGACTGCTCGCTGCCGCCCCCGCGCTGGCCGAGGACGACCCCGCCATCGTCATGACCCCCGCGGACCAGGCCGGTAGCGTCACGCTGACCCGGCTGGTGCCCGCCGACGCGCTGGCGCGGCGCGACGCGGGGCTGGTGGACCGCCGGCTGGCGGCGGCCGTGCGCGAGGTGTGCGGCTATACGGGCATGAACGGCCTGCGCGAGCCCGCCGCCTATCGCCGGTGCAGCGCCGCAGCCTATGCCGGTGCCCGCGCCCAAGTCACCGGTCTGGCCGGCCTGGCCGCCGCCCCGGCGGTGGGCCACTAGGCCCACCCGCCGTCCCCTCAGCCCCCGCCGGTGCGTGCGCTCAGGCACGCACCAGCTCGGGCAGCGCCTTGGTGTAGCGGGCGACGTCCTCGATCCGCCCGGTGCTGACGCGCGACCACTGGTTGAGGTCGCCGTACCTGCCGCGGATCATCACCTGGCGCGCGGCCATGGCCTTCTGCAACCCGTCGGCGTCGGGCACGCGCACGAACACGAAGTTCGCCTCGGACGGCAGGCATTCCAGCCCGGCCGACTTGGCCGCGGCCAGGATCATCTCGCGCGCTTCCGTCACCTTGGCTTTGGAATAGCGCAGGAAAGGCTCGTCCGCGTAGCTGGCCACCGCGGCCGCCAGCCCCGCCGTGTTGTTGGACGACATCAGGTAGGTGCGGATCACCTCCGCCTTCTCGGGCGAACTGATGGTGTAGCCGACGCGCAGGCCCGCCATGCCGTAGATCTTGGAGAAGGTGCGGGCCACGATGACGTTCTGCCCCTCGCGTACCAGCCCCACGACCGAGTTCGCTTCCGGCGCCGAGGTCAGTTCGTTGTACGCCTCGTCCACCAGAACGGGGGCGACCGGCCCGACGCGGCGCACGAAGGCGGCCATCTCGGGCCCGGGGATCAGCATCCCCGTGGGGTTGTTGGGGTTGCACACATGGACCAGCCCGGTGCCGGGCTTCACGGCCGCGGCCATGGCGGCCAGGTCCACGCCCATGTCGGGCTTCAGCGCCACGCGCGTCATGGCCACACCCTTGCGCTCGGCGTAGCGCGCGGTGGTGTCCCAGAACAGCGAGGGGGCGACGATGGGGCCCTTGGCGCCCCAGGCGAGTGCGGCGGCACTCAACACCTCGCCCGAGCCGTTGCCGATGGCGACGTGGTCGGGCGTCACCCCGTGCCGCTCGGCGATCATGGCCGCCAGCCGGCGCGTGCCCCCTTCCGCGTAATAGGCGCCCTTGCCGCAGGCATCGGCGACGGCGCGCAGCGCCGCGGGTGCCGGACCGTAGGGGTTCTCGTTGCGCGACAGCAGCGCCACGCCGGGCTGGGGCCCGAACAGCGCGGGCGGGGGCGCGGCGGCGGCCATCGCGGGGCGCGCGGCCGCGGCGACGCCGGCCACGGCACCCGCGGTCAGCAGGGCGCGGCGGTCGAGGTTCAGAGCGTTGCGGGTCATGGTCTGCTCCTTCTGGTTCCAGGTCACATCTTGAGCGCGTCGCGCAGCATCAGTGCCGCCACGAGGACGAGGTAGAGGCCGAAGCCCCGCTTCAGCAGCGCAGGGGGCAGCGCGTGGGCGGCGCTCGCCCCCAGCGGCGCGGTGAGCATCGAGGTGGACGCGATCGTCACCGCCGCCAGTACGTTGACGTAGCCCAGCGACCCGAATGGCAGGCCGTGCTCGTTCAGCCCGATGGCGACGAAGCCGAGCGTGCCCGGCACCGCGATGATGAAGCCCAGGCCCGCCGCCGTCGCGATGGCCCGGTGGATGGAACGGCCGCACAGCGTCATCACGATCACCGCGATGGTGCCGCCGCCGATCCCCAGCAGCGAGGAGAAGGTGCCCAGGCCGCCCGCCACCGACGCGCGCACAGCACCCGTCGGCATGGCGTCGCTCAGCTGCCGATGCGCCAGCACGGGGAAGATGAAGTGCAGCGACATCAGGAACACGCCGCCCGCGAAGGTCATCGCCATGACGCGCCCGTCCACATGGTCGGCCAGCAGCACACCCGCCCCCACGCCCAGCACGATCCACGGCGCCCAGCTGCGCAGGATCTCGAAGTCCACCGCGCCGCGTCGCGCGTGCGCCTGGACCGAGCGGGCCGACGTGAAGATGATGGTGGCCAGCGACGTGCCGATGGCCACGTGCGGGCGGGTGGCGGCCTCGCCGCCCAGCAGCGGCAGCGTGGCGATCAGCGCGGGCACCACCACGAAGCCGCCGCCGATCCCGAACAGCCCGGCCGCGAAACCGGCCATCAGCCCCGCGCCCAGCATGGCCACCAGCACCAGCACCAAGTGCATCCCGGACACGTCCGTCACCGGCCGGCCCCGGCGGAATCGGTACAGTTACCTTCGGTGAAGTGATAGAAGATAGTAGAATGACGCATCGATTTCTCCGACCTATCGGACGATGCCTCTCCCATGGACGTACGAATCAGGCTTATTCGCTGAACAGATGCGCCAGCATCTACCCGCAGAACGCCGCACTGTTATTCACGTGATCCATCCCAATATGGTGCATCACGCAATAATGACTCGGCGGAGTCGTTTCGTGTCTCGAGACTATATGAACTAAAACTGTTTGCAATGGCCGAAGCAAAAGTTTCTTCCGGGGCGGCGGGCCCCCGTCACGAGGCCGTCCCGCGCAAGCGCAGACCCAGGAAGACGAAGCGGCCGTAGGGGCTGACCGGATAGGCCGACAGGTTGCGGTAGGGGCGCACGCCCGACACGTTGTTGACGCCGCCGTAGATCGTGAAGCCGGGCGTCGCATCCGCGCTGAACGACAGGTCGTGAACGTACCGCGCCCCCCCCAGGCCGCGCGGGCCGGCCACCGCGGCGGCCGTCTCGCCCTCCACGCCCGCGATGTACTGCGCGTCGATGTACTGGAGGCGGTAGCCCAGCGTCACCGGCCCGCGCTGCCACCCGACCGATCCCGTGGCGGCGAACTCGGGCCGGCCCTGCTCGCGCAGTTCGGGGTCGTTGAGGCTGGGGTCCGCGGGATCGAAGAACTGGTCCACCCGCTCGGTCCAGTTGCCCGTCGCGCGCAGCGAGAAACGGTTCGCGCCGATGCGGAACAGGTAGGACACAGTGGCATCGATGCCCTCTGTCTCGAAACGCCCGAAGTTGAGCTGGGTCTGGCGCAGGAAGTTCAGGCCCAGGAACGTGGGCGAGGCGCCGTTCCGGTTGCGGCTGAACAGCGCGCAATACTGGTTGTCGATGCCGGCCGAATCATAGCAGCTGTCCACGATGTCCTGCGCGCTCACCGTGGAGATCGCGTCGTCGATGGTGATGTTGTAATAGTCGGCGCTGATCGACAGGCCGGGCAGCCAGCGCGGCTGCACCACCGCGCCGAAGGTGTAGGTCCTGGCCGTCTCCTCGCGCAGGTCGGGATTGCCGCCCGTGGTGCCGGAGAAGCGCGCGGTCAGCGGGTCCTGGAAACCGACCGGCAGGCCGTCGGCCACGCAGTTCGCCTGTCGGCGCGCGGGGTCGGGCGCCGAGGATATCTGGGCCGCGTCGCACGGGTCGGCGGGCCGGAACACCGCGCCCTGCTGGGGACTGAACAGCTCGCCGATGTTGGGCGCGCGCACCGCCTGGGCATAGGTGCCGCGCAGGCGCAGGTCGCTGACCGGCGCGTACACGCCGTTGACGTTCCAAGTGAAGGTGCCGCCCACCGTGGAATAGTCGGAATAGCGCGCGGCCCCGCCCACCGACAGCTCCTCGACGAAGCGGCGCCCCTTCGCGAACGGCACGCGCAGCTCGCCGAACACCTCCTTCACGTCGAAGCGGCCGGACGTGTCGAACGTGCGCGTCTGCGCGTCGAAGGTCAGCGACTGGTTGGCGCTGACGTCGCCCACGAAGGTGCCGGCGGCGCCCGCCGGGCTGCCGTCGGGCAGCAGGCCCAGCACCAGCGGGTCGAACAGCGTCCGGCTGCGCTCCTCGCGATACTCGGCGCCCAGCGCGAAGGCGACCGCGCCGCCCGGCAGGTTCAGGAAGCCGCCGGTGTCGCCCGTCAGCTGCGCCGACGCGACATATTCCTCCAGCCGCGAGCGCGTGGTGGTGGGCACGGTGATGAAGTCGACGGCCGCCCGGTTCTCCTCGGTGGCGCCGCTGAACAGCGAGAAGGGCCGGCACTGGCCGTCGCCGGGCGCGAAGGTGAAGAAGCCGCCCTCGATGGCCGGAAAGAACTCGCTGCCGACATAGGGCGTGCGGCTCGTGTCCGAACGGCAGCGCGCGCCGTTCGGGCCCGACACGGCGTCGATGGCCGCGAAGAAGCGGTCGTAGAGCACCGTGTTGCTCGACCGCACGCGCGCGTCGGTGCGGCCGTAGTTGCTCGACACCTCGTAGCGCAGCCGCTCGTCCAGTTGCCCGCGCACGCCCGCCACCGCGCGATAGGTCTGGCGGCGCGAGTCGGTGTAGTTCGGCCCCAGGTTCACGAAGTCGCGCGACACGCGAAGCCCGCCCGCTTCAGCCGCGTCCGCGCGCAGCTGGGCGGGCAAATACGGGTTGTCGGTGGCGACGAACAGCGAGTCGTAGAAAGTGTTGTAGGGGTTGGTGGTGCGCGTATCCGTGCGCACGTACTTGCCCTCCACGAACACGTCGGCGGCGTCCGAGAAGGCGTAGTGGGAGAGCAGGTTGACGTTGATCCGCTCGTTGCGCGGGATCAGCGACTGGTTGCTGTACGCCTCGCCCGCGCCGTCGCCGCCGAACTGGTTGGCGGCGGACGCGATGATGCCGTCGCGGAAGGGACGCACCGTGCCGTCGCCGTTCGACACGTAGCAGGCGTTGTAGTTGAAGCCGATGAACGACTGGTCGCAGTCCGTCACGCCGTTCCCGTCCACGTCGGCCGCGAACGGCGCGAAGTCCGCGCGCGAGATCAGCCCGGACGCCGACGAGATGGCGAAGGCCGGGAACGCCTCGAACGCCAGCGAAGGCGCGGCCGCGGCGCGCGCGATCAGCGCCTGCTCGGCCGCAGTCGGCGTGCGCCCGCCCGCGAAGATCGCGTTGTACGCCGCGCTGCCCGGCTGGGGGATGCTCGCGCCATAGGGGAAGCGGCCGGCGGCCAGGCTGTAGTAGCCGGCGAAGTTGGGCGTAGCGGCGGCCGTGATCTCGCCCTGCTGGAACCGCAGGTCGGGGCTGGGATAGGTCTGGCCGACGTTCGCTTGGGCGTTGGCGCGCGAATAGCCGCGTGCGCCCTGGAGGATTTCGTCCGACGTGGAATAGCCCAGCGCCAGCGTCAGGTTGCCGCGCCCGTCGCCGAAGTTGCGGCCCCAGATGGCGTCGGCGTTGAACGTCCGCCCGTCGCCCTTGTCCGATATCCCCTGCTGGGCGGTCACGTCGTAGCCGTTCAGATCCTGGCGCAGCACGTAGTTGACCACGCCAGTCACCGCGTCGGCGCCGTACACGGCGGACGCGCCGCCGGTCAGCACCTCCACCCGGTCGATCAGGCCGTTGGGAATGGTGGCCACGTCCACGATCTGCGCGCCTGCCACGCCCGACACGTGGCGCCGCCCGTTCACCGTCACCAGCGTGCGGTTGGCGCCCAGCCCGCGCAGGTCGAGCGTGGCGACGCCCTGGTTGTCGCCCGCCGGGCCGCGCTCCACCGAGTCGGCAATGGTGCTGGAATTGGCGAGCGCGGGGATTTCGCGCAGCGCCTCGGTCGCGTCGACCTGGCCCGTACCGGTGATGTCGGCGGCCGTCACGGTGGTGACGGGGGAGGGCGCAGTGTCATTGGCGTCGCGGCGCAGGCGGGAGCCCGTGACTACTACGTCCGGCACGTCGCGCGCGTCGGTCCGGGCGTCTGTAATGTCGGCAACACCGGGCGGTGCCGCCTGCTGGGCCAGGGCCGGCAGCATTGGTACCGCTGCCGCGGTGACCAGCAGAGAAGAATAGCGTCGACGCAGAGCCATGCCGGTTCCCCTTGGGTGAGCGAAGCCGCTCCGCTCTGAGGCGGATATCGGCCGGGCTTCCTCGCCGGCGGGGCTGCCGTCCTCGCCCATCCCTGTCGTCGCGGGCCGGGTCGATTGATGCACTGCGGAAAAGGCAGAACATCAAGTTTGGACCGAACTGTCAAGGTCAACGTGGTCTGCGCCGACTGTCGCCGGTTGGGGGAAGCTTGTCATGAGCGAACGACCGGAAGTGCGTTTGCGCGGAGACCACTTGAACGACGGCTTCTGTGTCGAGACCGCCGCAAAGCTATCGGGCAGGAGCGCCAGCGGTCTGCGAATTCTACACGAGCATGTGGAGCTTGGTAGTGGGTATCTCAACGCCGGCGCACGTTTGATATGGGGGCAACATGACCGACAGGACGCAATCTACCATTATCGAGATCTATCAGCGTCACGGCGAAGCGTGGGCCCAGTTACGAGGTGACGAACTAGTCGAGAGTTCGTGGCTCCACCGCTTCTCCGCGATGATCCCAGATGGAGGAGCAGTGCTTGACATCGGCTGCGGCTCTGGCCTTCCGATTGGCCGCGACATCGTTCGGCGCGGCTTTGATTTAACTGGAGTGGATGGCACGCCCACGATGCTATCGCTGTTTCAGCGCAACCTGTCGGACGCGCGCGCTCATCTAATGGACATGCGCCAACTCTCCCTGGGCCGACGGTTTTCGGGGCTGCTCGCCTGGGACAGCTTCTTTCATCTCTCGCCCGCTGACCAGCTCCCAATGTTTGCGCGGTTTCAGACCCATGCCGAGCCAGGGGCCGCTCTCATGTTCACCAGCGGCAACGTAGAGGGAAGTGCAATAGGTGAATTGGAAGGCGATCCCCTGTACCACGGCAGCTTGAGCCCGGGTGAGTATAGAGCATTGCTGAATGCCACTGGCTTCGACGTCGTGGCCCATGTCGTGGCCGACCCGACCTGCGGCTATCGAACTATCTGGCTGGCTCAACAGCGCACCTGATCAGCGCAGAAACTCCCTACTTCGCCTACTCGATCGCCTGAAGCCCGTCAGCATCCCGTGCCGTTCATCGTGCCCGGGAGGTGCTCGAAACGGCCGCAGGCCTGACATTAACCGATGCCTGCTTATGGGAAGCAGCTGAGGGCTGCTGAATGTCGCCAATTGGGTCTGGCCAGCCAAGAGCGGCCAGACGCCTCCCGCCCAATAGCGGATTGGCCATCAAGCTTGGGCATTGGACGGCGTCGCCCCCTGACCGGGTAGGACAATTTGCCCACGCCCCTTTTGTCTTGCCAATCGTTGAGTGAGGATGGCTGACAATCCTGACATGCTGTCGCAAGAGAGCACCGACAAAGACACGTTCAAATGGATTCTCAGGTCTGGTTGGAAGGGTCTGTGCCCGCGGTGCGGCAGAGGGCAGATGTTCAGGTCGTGGTTGAAGATCACCGATCGATGCGATGTGTGTGGTTTAGACTACCGGTTCGCAGCCCCGGATGATGGACCCGCATTTTTCTCGTTGTGTTTTTTCAGTCTGCCGCCCGTTGCCTTTCTAGTTTGGCTACAAGCCGCCCATGAGCCTCCCTTCTGGGTCCATCTCGTTACATCTTTGCCGTTATTGCTTCTTTTCTGCCTTCTTCCGCTTCGGCCGGTAAAGGGTTGGCTGGTCGCATCGCAGTACGTCAATCGAGCACAGGAAGCCGGAACGGGGTCGCTTTGGGCGCAGCTTCACGACAGCGACACCACCAAAAGCGAGTTCGATCAGTAGGTCTACCAACGGACGACCGGTTGGTCCGCTTTCCACCCATGGTGGCCATCCCCGACATACGACCCCGACTGGATTTTTCGGTGAAGCTGCGTCGGTGCGGCGTCCTGTATCACTGTTGCGCGGACGGAAGACGGGCGGCGTCCGTAAACTTGCCGCAGCCTTGTCAGCTATGGACCCGCCTGCCGCCGTGCATGTCCGCCCCCTCAAACGTTGAAGCGGAACAGCATCACGTCGCCGTCCTTGACGACGTATTCCTTGCCCTCCGACCGCAGGCGGCCCGCGTCGCGCGCGCCCGCTTCGCCGCCCAGCGCGACGTAGTCGTCGTACGCGATGGTTTCGGCGCGGATGAAGCCGCGCTCGAAATCGGTGTGGATCGCGCCCGCCGCCCTGGGCGCGGTGGCGCCCCGGTCCACGGTCCAGGCGCGCGCCTCCTTCGGCCCCACGGTGAAGAAGGTGAGCAGGCCCAGCAGCTCGTATCCGGCGCGGATCACGCGGGCCAGGCCCGTCTCGGTCAGGCCCATCTCGGAGAGGAACTCGCCGCGCTCGTCGGCGGGCATGGTGGCGATCTCGGCCTCGATGGCCGCCGACACCACCACCGCCTGCGCGCCCTCCGCCGCCGCCTTGGCGAACACGCGCGCCGACAGCGCGTTGCCGTTCGCGGCCGACGCCTCCTCCACGTTGCACACGTAGAGGACGGGCTTGGCGGTCAGGAGCTGCGCCTGACCCAGCGCGCGCGCCTCGTCCGCGTCGTTCGCCTGCGTCAGCCGCGCGGGGCGCCCGTCGCGGAGCAGGTCCAGCGCGCGGCCCAGCACGGCGGCGGCGCTTTTCGCCTCCTTGTCGCCCTGCGCCGCCTTCTTGGCCAGCGCGGGGACGCGCTTCTCCAGGCTCTCCAGGTCGGCCAGCATCAGCTCGGTTTCGACCGTCTCGGCGTCGGCCACGGGGTCCACCCGGTCGTCGACGTGCTGGATGTCGTCGTCCTCGAAGCAGCGCAGGACGTGCACCACCGCGTCCGTCTCGCGGATGTTGCCCAGGAACTGGTTGCCCAGGCCCTCGCCCTTGCTGGCGCCGCGCACCAGGCCCGCGATGTCCACGAAGCCGAGCTGCGTCTCGATCACCTTGGCCGACTTGGCGATGGCGGCGAGCCGGTCCAGCCGCTCGTCGGGGACGCCCACGTTGCCCACGTTGGGCTCGATGGTGCAGAAGGGGTAGTTGGCCGCCTGGGCGGCGGCCGTCTGCGTGAGCGCGTTGAAGAGAGTGGACTTGCCCACGTTGGGCAGGCCCACGATGCCGCAGCGGAAACCCATGACGATCCTTCGGGAATGACGTTTCGTCGCGCCGCATAAGCGCTAAGGGTGTCGAACGAAAGCGGCCGCTCGGGTGTTGGGGCTCCATGGCGGAACGGCACCCGGTGGAGCAGGCGGATATCGAGGTGACGGAGGCGGTGGCCGACGTCCGCCACGCGCCCCTGGTCCGCGCGGCCGGCGCGTTGAGCGAGGTGGCGGATCAGCCCCCCCTGCGCGCGCTGACCATCGGCACGGCCGCGCTCGGCCTGTGGCGGCGCGACCGCCGCATGGTGCGCGCGGGCGTCCGAGCGCTGGCGGCGCACACGGTCGCCACCTGGGTCAAGTCGGCGATCAAGGCGCGCGTCGACCGCACGCGCCCCGACCACGCGCTCGACACGCGATACCGGCTGGACCCTGATGGGGGGACCGACCGGCACGAGCTGTCCTCCTTTCCGTCCGGCCATACGGCGGGCGCGCTGGCCGTGACGCAGGCGCTGGCGAGGGACTATCCGGAGACGCAGGCGGCGGGCCTCGCCTTCTCGGCCGCCGTGGCGGCGGTGCAGGTGCCGCGCGCCAAGCATTTCGTGTCCGACGTGGCGGCGGGCGCCGCCATCGGCTGGGCGTCGGAGCGGCTGGTGTCGGCGGCGCTCGACGCGCTGCTTCCCTCAGGCGTAGTTGAAGCTGACGCTGATCCGCTCGCCTTTCCCGCCGTTCGGGACTACCTCGTGCCGGAGCCAGCTCTCCCACAGCAGCACGTCGCCCGCGTCGGGCAGGACGGTGCGGTGGGTGCCGCCGGCGCGTAGCGGCGCCGCCATCATCATCGGCAGCCGCGGGTCCTCCAGCTTCAGCCCGCCGGCCCCCGGCGGCAGCGCCACGTAGAGCGTGCCCGACACCGCGCTGTGCGGGTGGATGTGCGCCCCGTGGTGCCCGCCGGGCTTCAGCAGGTTGACCCACAGGCTGTCGAGCCGAAGCTTGCGGCTCAGCACGAACCCCGCGTCGCGCGCGAAGGCGGCCACGTGCCGATCGAGCAGCCGTTTCAGGTCCGCGAACGCCGGGTCGCGCGCCGGCAGGTCGTTCAGCGAGGCGTAGCTGGTATAGCCGCGATAGCCGTGTTCCCGGCACCAGCGCCGCCCCGCCGCGTCGTCGGCGGCCAGCGCGCGCACCGAGCGTTCCACCTCCGCCACCAACGCTCCGTCGCCCAGCGGCGCGCGGTAGAGCAGCGTGGGGAAAAGCGCCTCGACGCTCACGAGCCCCTCGTCCGCCGGCCCACCTCGTCGACGAAGCGCGCGTCCTCGCCCGCCGCCAGCCGCTCCGCCTCCGCCGCGACGGCGCCCAGCATGTCGGCCAGCGGGTCCATCTCCGCCTTGGCGTAGCTGCCCAGTACGTATCCCGTCACCCGGTCCTTGTGCCCCGGATGGCCGATGCCCAGCCGGACGCGGCGGTATTCCTGGCCGACATGCGTGTCCGTGGAGCGCAGGCCGTTATGCCCGGCCGCCCCCCCGCCCGTCTTCACCTTCACCCGGAACGGCTCGAGGTCCAGCTCGTCGTGGAACACCGTCAGGTCGGTCAGCGCCAGCTTATAGAAGCGCATCGCCTCGCCCACCGAGACGCCGCTGTCGTTCATGTAGGTCGCGGGCTTCAGCAGCAGCACGCGGTGGGCGCCCACGCGCCCCTCCTGCGTCCACCCGCGGAATTGCTTCTTGGGGGGCGAGAAGCCGTGCACCGCCGCCAGCGCGTCCAGCGCCATGAAGCCCGCGTTATGCCGGTCGAGCGCGTGGTTCGCCCCCGGATTGCCCAGTCCCACCCACAATTGCATCTACGTCTCTCCGGAACGCGAAGGGGCGGGGAAGCCGAAGCCGCCCCGCCCCCGACAACGCGTGTCCGACGCGGGGTTCAGCCCTGGGGCTGCTCCTCCCCGTCGGTCGCAGCGTCGTCCGAACCCTCGGTCGCCCCGTCGCCATCGGCCGCGTCCGTCTCGGACACGCCGACGCCGGCCTCCAGGTCGGCCGCCTCGTCCTCGGCGGTCGGCACCGTCGGCGGCACCACGGTGGCCACCGTGAACTCCGCGTTGTCGGTGGCCGGCTGCGCGCCGCGCGGCAGCTTCACGTCGGACAGGTGGATGGTGTCGCCCACCTCGCGGCCGGCCAGCGAGACCGCGATCTCGCTCGGGATCTCGGCGGCGTCCACCACCAGCTCGATCTCGTGCGCCACCACGTTCAGCACGCCGCCCGCCTTGGCATAGGGGGCGTCCTCCTCGCCGGTGAACACCACGGGCACCGCCACGGTCACCTGCGTGTGCTCGCCGACCCGCAGGAAGTCGACGTGCAGCGGCCGGTCGGTCACGGGGTGGAAGGCCACGTCCTTAGGGAGAGTGCGGACACCGCCCACCATCACCACCGAGTTCATGAAATGCCCGGTCGCGAGCAGGCGGACCAGCGCCTTCTCCTCGACGTGGATGCCCTGGGGCTCCTTGTTCTGGCCGTAGATCACGGCGGGCACGCGTCCGTCGCGGCGCAGCGCACGGGAGGCTCCCTTGCCAACCCGGTCGCGCGCCTCGGACGCGAGCGTCAACTGATCGCTCATTTCTGTATCTCCGAAACACATGACTTGTACCCCGCCTCGCCTCCAGGGATGACCAAGGCCGGGGCGCGTGCGCCTATCCTATTTATGTCGCGACCGAAAGGGACTCAGTACCGCACCCGCACCGCCCTGATCCCGCGCGCCGCCAGCTCGTCCTGCACGTCGCCCTTGCCCGCCAGGTGGCCCGCGCCCACCGCCAGGAACACGGTGCCCGGCCGGTCCATCCGCGCCTTGATCCAGTCCGCCCAGCGCTTGTTGCGCTCGAACAGCAGCACGCGGGCCACCTCCGGCGTCTCCTTCAGATTGTCGTTGAGCAGCGCCGCCAGCGCGTCCGGGTCGCCCCGCGACCAGAGCGCGATCATCCGCTCCAGCTCGGTCCCGACCTGGGGCAGGTCGCGCAGCGTGTCGGACAGGAACCGCGCCTGCGCGGGCGGCGACATGGCGTCGAAGATGCCGAACTGCTGCTCCGCCGTCTCCAGCCCCCGCACGGGCTTGCCGGCGGCGGCGGCGGCGTCGGCCAGCGCCTTCTCCGGCCCGTTGGCCGGATCGTAGCCCAGCCGGATCAGCGTCGCCATGGTCAGGTTCAGGCCCGCCAGCCACGGATCCATCCGGTCCAGCGCCGCCATCGGCAGGCCGTCGTTCGCCGCCGCCGCCGCGAGCGCGCGGCCCTCCGCGGGCGGCAGGCGGCTGGTCAGCGTCGACCCGGTCGGGTTCACGCCCACGCGCGCGATCAGCGCCTGCATCTCGGCGGGCGGCACGTCCACGATCTCCAGCACCAGCTCGCCCGACGCGTCGAACGCGGTGCGCACCGCCTCGTCGAACCACGTCATGCCCGGCTTCAGCACGTGCACCGTGCCGAACAGGTACACGGTGGTGTCCTCGTCCTTCACCACCCACAGCGCCGGATCCGCGTCGACGGCGGCCCCGCCCGCCGCCCGATCTGCCGCCCGCGCGGCGGGCTGCCCCGCCGGCTCCTGGGCACAGGCCGGCAGCGCCAGGATCGGGGCCAGCAGCAGGGCGAGCGCGGAGGCGGCGGATCGGATCGTTCGGGTCATGCCTCCATCCTAGCGGCGGCGGCGCGCGCGCGGTAGCGATCCCACGCATTTCCGCCGCCCGTGCCGCCCTTGACCCGCTCGGCGGCCCCCTGCCATGGGCCGCGCGTGAGCGCGCCCCTATCCTTTCAGGACATGATCCTGACGCTGCACCGCTACTGGTCGGAACGCGGCTGCCTGATCCTCCAGCCCTACGACATGGAGATGGGGGCGGGCACCTTCCACACCGCCACCACGCTCCGCGCGCTGGGACCCGATCCGTGGTCGGCCGCCTTCGTCCAGCCCTGCCGCCGTCCCACCGACGGCCGCTACGGCGAGAACCCCAACCGGCTCCAGCACTACTATCAGTATCAGGTGATCCTGAAGCCTAGCCCGCCCGACCTGCAACAGCTCTACCTCGGCTCGCTCGAGGCCATCGGCGTCGACACGCGGCTCCACGACATCCGCTTCGTGGAGGACGACTGGGAGAGTCCGACCTTGGGCGCCTGGGGCCTGGGCTGGGAGGTCTGGTGCGACGGGATGGAGGTGACGCAGTTCACCTATTTCCAGCAGATGGGCGGCTTCGACTGTCGCCCCGTCTCGGGCGAGCTGACCTACGGGCTGGAACGGCTGGCGACCTATATCCAGGACAAAGACTCGGTCTACGACCTGGCGTTCAACGGCGCGGGCGTCACCTACGGCGACGTGTTCCTCGAGAACGAGCGCCAGATGTCCAAGTGGAACTTCGAGGTCGCCGACACCGACGCTTTGTTCGACCTGTTCCGAAAAGCCGAGGCCGAGGCCAGGAACTGTCTCGACGCGAACCTGCCCATCCCCGCCTACGAGCAGGCGGTGAAGGCGTCGCACAGCTTCAACCTGCTCCAGGCGCGCGGCGTCATCTCGGTCGCCGAGCGCCAGGCCTATATCGGCCGCGTGCGCGACCTGGCCAAGGGCGCGTGCGCCGCGTGGATGGAGAAGAACGGGTGGGCGGCATGAGCGACTTCCTGCTCGAACTCCGCTCGGAGGAGATCCCCGCGCGGATGCAGGACCGCGCGCGCGACGACCTGGCGCGCCTGTTCGCCGCCGAGATCGCGCGCGCCGGCCTGACCGCGGGCGAGGTCGTCACCTACGCCACGCCCCGCCGCCTGGCGCTCATCGCGCGCGATCTGCCCCACGAGACGGCGGCGGTGGAGACGGAGGTGAAGGGGCCGCGCGCGTCGGCCCCGCCCCAGGCGCTCGAAGGCTTCCTGCGAAAGACCGGCCTGACCCGCGAGCAGCTGATCGAGCGCGACGGTGTGCTGTTCGCCTTCACCCGCACGCCCGGCCGCGCCACGGCGGACGTGCTGGCGGACGCGATCCCCGCGATCTTCCGCGCCTTTCCCTGGCCGAAATCGATGCGCTGGGGCGAGCTGTCCGTCTCGCCCGAGAGCCCCCGCTGGGTGCGCCCGCTGTCGGGCGTGGTCGCCATGTTCGGCACGGACGTCGTGCCCTGCACCGTCGCGGGCGTGCCGGCGGGCGCCGCCACGCTCGGCCACCGCTTCCACCACCCGGGTCCCGTCACGCTGGCCGGCGCGTCCGATTACGTCGAGAAGCTGCGCGCGACCCACGTCATCGTCAACCAGGACGAGCGCCGCGCCCTGATCCGTACCCGCGCCGCAGCGCTCGCCGCCGACGCCGGCCTGACGCTAGTGGAGGACGAGGGGCTGGTAGCCGAGAATGCCGGCCTCACCGAATGGCCCGTGCCGCTCATGGGCCGCTTCGACCCCGACTATCTCTCGGTCCCGCCCGAGGTGATCCAGCTCACCGCGCGCGTGAACCAGAAGTATTTCGTGGCCCGCGATGCTGGCGGCGCGCTCGCGAACGCCTTTATCTGCGTCGCCAACATCGACGCGCCCGACGGCGGCGCGAAGATCGCGGACGGCAACCGCAAGGTGCTCGCCGCCCGCCTCTCCGACGCCCGCTTCTTCTACGACACCGACCTGAAGGTGCCGCTGGATACCCAAGCGGAGAAGCTCGACCGCATCGTCTTCCACGAGAAGCTCGGCAGCGTGGCGGACAAGGTGGCGCGCGTGGCGAAACTGGCCGAGTGGCTGGCGACCGAGAACATCGTGCCGAACTGCGACCCCGCGCTGGCTAGGCGCGCGGCGGAACTCTGCAAGGCCGACCTCGTGACCGGCATGGTCGGCGAGTTCCCCGAACTGCAAGGCGTGATGGGCGGCTACTACGCCGCCGCCCAGAACGAGGACCCCCAGGTCGCGGAAGCGATCCGCGACCACTACAAGCCGGTGGGGCAGGGCGACGAGGTGCCGACCGCGCCGGTCACGGTGGCGGTGTCGTTGGCGGATAAGCTGGACAGCATCTACGCCTTCTTCCGTGCTGCCGAGAAACCGAGCGGATCCCGAGACCCTTTTGCCCTTAGAAGATCGGCATTGGGTATTATATCTATCACTATCAAGAATGATCTACGCTTTTCCCTTTATAGCGTTACCAACTATCTTGATAGTATATTGACGCCGCCTGTTGATCCTGCTCGCGATGTATACGGGGCTGATCTAGCGCAGGAGGATTTAGACTTCTTTCTTGCCGACCGCCTCAAGGTCCAGCAGCGCGAGGCCGGCGTCCGGCACGACCTGATCGACGCGGTGTTCGCGCTGGGCGGTGAGGACGATCTCGTCCGCCTGCTCGCCCGCGTCCGGGCGCTGCAATCCTTCGTCGGCACCGACGACGGCGCGAACCTGCTCACCGGCTACCGGCGCGCCGCCAATATCCTCAAGAAGGAGGGCTACGAGCCGTCCGACGCGCAGCTCGCGTCCCACGCCCCCGAGCCCGCCGAGGCAGCACTCGCCGCCGCCCTCGACGCGGCCGAGCCCGCCGCCGCGGACGCGGTGACGCGCGAGGCGTTCGAGGAGGCGATGGCCGCGCTGGCGCGTTTGCGCGCGCCTGTGGACCGCTTCTTCGAGGAGGTGACGGTCAACGACGCCGACCGGGACAAGCGGTCGGCGCGCCTGGCGCTCCTCGCCCGCGTGCGCGACGCGGTGCATCGCGTGGCTGACTTTTCCCGCATAGTGGGATAGCATAGGGACGACACGCGGCACCTTCGCCAACATCGGCGGGGCCGCACACGGGGGGACGCGCGATGACGCAGTACGTGTACCGGTTCGGCGGCGGCATGTCCGACAGCCAGGGCGGCTCCAGGGAGCTGCTGGGCGGCAAGGGCGCCAACTTGGCGGAGATGGCGTCCATCGGCCTGCCCGTGCCGCCGGGCTTCACCGTCTCGACCGAGATGTGCGCCCGCTACTACGAGGAAGGCGAGCGCTTCCCCGACAGCTTGCGCGCCGAGATTGCACAGGGCTTGGCGCACATCGAGGCGGTGACGGGCCGCCGCTTCGGCGACGCCGCCGACCCGCTGCTCGTCTCCGTCCGCTCGGGCGCGCGCGTGTCGATGCCCGGCATGATGGACACGGTGCTGAACCTGGGGCTGAACGACGCGACGGTGGAGGGGCTGGCGACCGCCTCGGGCGACGCGCGCTTCGCCTGGGACAGCTACCGCCGCTTCGTCCAGATGTACGCCGATGTGGTGCTGGAGCTGGACCACGGCGCCTTCGAGGAGGCGTTGGAGGTCGCCAAGGAGGACCGGGGCTACGCGCTCGACACCGAGCTGAGCGCGGACGACCTGCGCGCGCTGGTGGCCGAGTACAAGGCGCTGGTCGAGAAGGAGTGGGGCAAGCCCTTCCCGCAGGACGTGCACGACCAGCTATGGGGCGCGGTGGGCGCGGTGTTCGGCTCCTGGCAGTCGGACCGCGCCAAGGTCTACCGCCGCCTGCACGACATCCCCGGCAGCTGGGGCACGGCGGTCAACGTCCAGGCCATGGTGTTCGGGAACCTCGGTGACACGTCGGCCACCGGCGTCGCCTTCACCCGCGATCCCTCCACCGGCGACAGCGGCTATTACGGCGAGTTCCTGGTCAACGCGCAGGGCGAGGACGTGGTCGCCGGCATCCGCACGCCCCAGTACCTGACCCGCGCCGCGCGCGAGGCTGCCGGCGCGGTATCGCCCTCGATGGAGGAGGTGATGCCGGCGGTCTACGCCGAGCTGGCCGACGTGTTCGCCACGCTGGAACGCCACTACCGCGACATGCAGGACATCGAGTTCACCGTCGAGCGGGCCAAGCTCTGGATGCTCCAGACCCGCTCGGGCAAGCGCACCGCGCGCGCGGCGCTCAAGATCGCGGTCGACATGGCGGGCGAGGGGCTCATCGGCCGCGAGGAGGCGGTGGCGCGCGTCGACGCCGGCGCGCTCGACCAGCTCCTCCACCCGACGCTCGACCCCGACGCGCCCCGCGACGTGCTCGTCCGCGGGCTCCCCGCCAGCCCCGGTGCTGCGTCGGGCGCGGCCGTGTTCGACGCCGACACGGCCGAGAAGCGCGCCGCGGCGGGCGAGGCGGTGATCCTGGTCCGCACCGAGACCAGCCCGGAGGACATCCACGGGATGCACGCGGCGCGCGGCATCCTGACCGCGCGCGGCGGCATGACCAGCCACGCCGCCGTGGTGGCGCGCGGCATGGGCCGCCCATGCGTCAGCGGTGCGGGTGCGCTCTCCATCGACCTCAAGGCCCGCGTGGCGCGCGTGGGCAGCCGCGAGGTGCGCGAGGGCGACCTGCTGACCGTGGACGGCGCCAGCGGCGAAGTGATGCTGGGCGCGGTGCCCACCGTCCAGCCGGAGCTGGGCGGCGATTTCGGCACGCTGATGGAATGGGCCGACGGCGTGCGCCGCCTCAAGGTCCGCGCCAATGCGGAGACGCCCGCCGACTGCCGCACCGCGCGCGACTTCGGCGCGGAGGGCGTGGGCCTCTGCCGCACCGAGCATATGTTCTTCGAGGCCGACCGCATCACGGCCGTCCGCCAGATGATCCTGGCCGACACCGAGGCCGGCCGCCGCGCCGCGCTCGACCGGCTGCTCCCCGCGCAGCGCGACGACTTCCGCGCGATCTTCGAGACGATGGCCGGCCTGCCCGTCACCGTCCGCCTGCTCGATCCCCCGCTCCACGAGTTCCTGCCCGTGGAGGAGGCCGACTTCGCCGAGGTGGCGGCCGCGTCGGGTGTGGAGGTGGAGCAGCTCCGCCGGCGCGCGGCCGAGCTGCACGAGTTCAACCCCATGCTGGGCCATCGCGGCTGCCGCCTGGGCGTGACCTATCCCGAGATCTACGAGACGCAGGCGCGCGCCATCTTCGAGGCCGCGCTGGACGTGGCGCAAGCATCGGGTGCCGCGCCCGTGCCGGAGGTGATGATCCCGCTGGTCGCCACGCGCCGCGAGCTGGAGCTGATGAAGGCGGTGGTGGACCGCGCGGCCGAGGCCGTGTTCGCCGAGCACGGGCGGCGGCTGGAGTATCTCGTCGGCACCATGATCGAGCTGCCGCGCGCGGCGTTGCGCGCGGGCGAGATCGCGGAAGCGGGCGCCTTCTTCTCCTTCGGCACCAACGACCTGACGCAGACCACGCTCGGCGTCAGCCGCGACGACGCCGCGCGCTTCCTGGGCGCGTACGTGGAGCAGGGCATCTACGCGCGCGACCCGTTCGTCAGCCTAGACGTCGACGGCGTGGGCGAGCTGGTGCGGCTCGCGGCCGAGCGCGGCCGCGCCACGCGCCCGGACATCAAGCTGGGCATCTGCGGCGAGCACGGCGGCGACCCGGCCTCCATCGCCTTCTGCGAGGAAGTGGGCCTCGATTACGTCAGCGCCTCGCCCTATCGCGTGCCCGTGGCCCGGCTCGCGGCGGCACAGGCAGCACTCAAGGCGCGGGCAGGATAGAGCTTCTGGCGTCTCGTCCGGCCTGAACGTCGAGGGTCTGCGCGAGCGGGCGCCTCGACCGGGATCGGAGCGAATGGCTGGTCGGTGTCACCGCCGCCGGGCGAAGTCGAACCAGTTCCGCCGCTCGCCCGTCGGATAGGCCGGCCGCGCCGCGCGGGCCGCGAGCGGTGTGGCCGTCGGGGTGACCGCGACCGGTTGCGCACTCGCCAGCCGGGCGTTCTCGCGCTCCAGCTCGGTCACGCGCGCGTTGTGCGTCGTGCGGGCCGTGTCCGCGTCGCGACGCAGGCTCGCGTGCGCGTCGCGTTCGGCCGCGTAGCGCTCGCGCCACTTGCGGCCGCCGGAACTGCTGGCGAGGCCCAGCAGCCAGCCTGCGAAAAGCACGATGGCCAGCGCGATATACTGGTTGGGCGAGGTGAAGAGCATGGGGCGATCCTCCCGTTACGCCGCCCCAACGACCGGGCGGCGTAACGGGTTTCCCGCCTACATCTTCCCGTTGATGAACGTGTCGCTGATCGAGCAGGCCGCCGGGCCCAGGATGGCGATGAACAGGGTCGGCAGGATGAACAGGATCAGCGGCACCGTCATGATGGCGGGCAGGCGCGCTGCTTTCTCCTCGGCGCGCATCATGCGTTCGTTCCTGAACTCGGCCGACAGCACGCGCAGCGCGCTGGCAAGCGGCGTGCCGTACTTCTCCGTCTGGATCATGGTGGTGACCACGCCCTTCACCGCGTCCAGGTCGACGCGGACGGAGAGGTTCTCGAACGCCTGGCGCCGGTCGGTCAGGAAGCCGAGCTCGATGGCGGTCAGCGTGAACTCGTCGCCCAGTTCCGGATAGCCGCGGCCAAGCTCCTTGGCCACGCGGTGGAACGCCGCGTCCACCGTCAGGCCGGCTTCCGCGCAGATGACCAGCAGGTCGAGCGCGTCGGGCAAACCCTTGCGGATCGCGTCCGACCGCTTGGAGATCTTGTTCTTGAGGTACAGGTCGGGCGCCTTGTAGCTTAGGATCAGCGTGCCCGCCGTCAGCATGTAGCGCTTGAACGGCGTCCAGGCGGCCCAGGCGTCGGTGCCGTAGACCCAGAAGATCATGGCCCCGCCCAGCACCAGGGGCAGCACCAGCCGCCCGAAGATGACGACCACCGCCATCTCTTTCGACCGGATGCCCGCCTGCATCAGCTTGACCTGCGCCGCCTTCAGCTGCTCGTCCTGAAGGACGCGGAAGCTCTGAAGAAAGGCGCGGATGCGGTCGGTGGCCTCGTTCCTCTGCACCAGCTTGGCGCGGCGCTTGGTGGACGCGGTGATGCCGGCCTTCAGCTGCTCGCGCCGGTCGTTCAGCGCCTTGACGCGCTTGGCCATGGGGTCGCGCGCGGTGGTGGCGGCATAGATCGCGACCATCACCGCCATGGCGGCCACGCCCGACAGGACGGTGGCGACCCAGATCACGTCGACGCCGAGCAGGGTGGGGCCGGTTGCCATCGTTCTTCCTAGATCTCGAAGCTGACCATCTTGGCCATCATGAAGCCGCCGATGCCCATCCACAGGAGCCCGCCCAGGCCCGCCACCATCAGCCGCTGGTCCACGAAGAACTGGCCCATGTACGCGGGGCTGATCCAGTAGATCATGCCGAACACGATGAACGGCAGCGAGCCGACGATATAAGCGGATGCCTTGGATTCGGACGACATGGCGCGGATCTTGAGCTTCATCTGGGCGCGCTTGCGAAGCACGTCGGCCAGGTTGGACAGCGTTTCGGCCAGGTTGCCGCCCGTCTCGCGCTGGATGGCGATGGTGATGACGAAGAACTGGAACTCGGGCGTCGCCAGCCGGTCCGCCGTCTCCTGAAGGGCGGCGTCCATGGTGCGGCCGATCTTCATCTTGTCGGCGATGGCGCGGAACTCCTCGCCCACGGGGCCGGGCACCTCGCTTCCCACCACGCCGATCGTCTCGGTGATGGGCAGGCCCGCGCGCAGGCCGCGCACCAGCAGCTCGATGGCGTCGGGGAACTTGGCGTTGAACTTGGTCACGCGGCCCTTGATCAGCCGGCCGACCCAGAAGTGCGGCCCGCCCAAGCCCACCAACGCGCCCGCGAACAGCGCCAGCAGGAACGGCGCGCCGCGCAGCATCAGGAGCAGGAACACGGCCGCGAAGATGCCGCCGCTGGTCAGGCCGTACTGACCCAGCGTCCAGTCCTTGCCCGTCATCGCCAGCCGCTTGGCCAGCAGCTCGCGGTTGGGCAGGAAGCGGCCCACCGCCAGGTCCACCCGCGTCTCGCGCGCCGCCGCGATGCGTCGCGCCTGCGCGTCGGCCACCACGACGGCCCCGCCGTGCCGCTCGCGCAGCGCGGCCACGCGGCGCGTCTGGACGCGGCTGGCGGACGGACCTTTCAGCGCCATGGCGAGCAGGACCAGCGTCATGCCCGCGCCCAGCAGCAGCAGGAGGAGCGGCAGGAGCATCGGCCTACTTCGCCGCCTTCCGGCGCGGGAGCAGGCCCTTCAAGTGGCCGAACTTCTCCATCAGCGACGTGCCCGAGGCGGGCTTGCCGCCCTTCTTGGCGGCGGGCGCTTCCTCGCCTTCGGCCGCCTGGTCCGCCAGGCCGACGGTACGGCGCACCAGGTCCAGCAGCGGTGCCACCGTTTTGGTGTTGCGCCCCGCCTCGGCCAGCGGCTTGCCGAGCTTGGCCGCCTGGGCCGCCAGCTTCTGGTCGAAGGGGACGAGGATGTCGACCTTGCGCTCGATGGACGTCTCGAAGTCCTTGCGCGATATCTCGGGGCCGGCGGCGTGGACGCGGTTGGCCACCACCAGCACGCGGGTCTGGGGCGCGTTGGTCTTCATCCAGCTGAGGATGCGGATCGCGTCGCGCGCGGCCGCCAGTGTCAGGTCGACCGCCAGCACCGCCACCTGCACGTCGGACACGAGGTGCGGGTGCTGGACCAGCATGGCGCGCGGCAGGTCGATCACCGTGCACTCGAAGGCGGCGCGCATCTCCTCCTGCAACTGGTAGAAGGCCGCCCCGTCCGTCACCACGGGCGAGTTGATCGGCGCCTCCGCCGACAGCACGGCCAGCCGCTCGGACGACTTCACCATGGCGCGTTCGATGAACAGGCCGTCGATGCGGCCGGGATTCTCGATGGCGTCGGTCAGCCCGCGCCCCGGCTCCAGGTCGAGCGCCAGCGCGCCCGTGCCGAAGTGCACGTCCAGGTCGAGGAGCGCGGTGAACCGCCCCTCGCGCTCGGACAGCAGCCAGGCGAGCGAGGTGGCCAGCGTGGAAGCGCCCACGCCGCCGCGCGCGCCGATCACCGCGACCGAACAGTGCGGACGCTCGACGGCGGCCTCCGCGACGCGCGGCGCGTTCAGCACCGTCTGCGCGTGGACGAGCGCGTCCCGCACCATGTCGGGCGAGAGCGGCTTCAGCAGATAGTCCTGGATGCCGCTGGCCAGCAGGTCGCGATACAGGCGGACGTCGTTCACCTGGCCCGCCGCGATCACCACCGTGCCGGGCTCGCACACCTCGGCCAGCGCGTTGATGTCGCTGAGCGGATCGCCCGATTCCGCCAGGTCCACGAACAGGATTTGGGGCGAGGCGGAGACGGAGAGCGACTGCACCGCGGTGCGCAGGCCGCCCTTGACCACCTTCTCGGGCGACCAGCCCAGCTCCGCCGCGATGGGGCGGATCGCCTCGGCCGTGGTCTCGTCGCAGGCATAGGCCGCGAAGGCCTCGCGCTGTCCGGCGTTCGCCGGCTTCCAGGGAGCGTTCATTACTTGGACCCCGCCTTCTCGGACTTAATGGTCTGGCCGCCGCCGCCGCCGGGCACCGCGTCGCGATAGGCGCGGATCGCCTTGCCGATCTGGCTCGGGTCGCCCGTCGCTCGCCCGTCATGCCCGCGCAGCAGGTCCTCCGGGTCGGCGACCATGGCGGCCAGGTTGGCGTTGGTGGCGCAGCCGTAGTTGGACGACGTGCTCGCCTCGAACTCGTTGCTCGAGTCGCGGCTCCAGTCGGGGCAACCCGGCACGGTGGCGCGCGTGCGGCTCAGCACCACGCGGATCATGGCGGGCGGCACCGGTGCCGACGCGACGGGCGCGTCGGGCTGGAGCAGCAGGCCCCAGGCCGCCACCGCGCCGCCCACCTGCTGGCGCGCGCGGGGGGCGGCGCCCGCGGGATCGGCCACCGACACCCGGTCGCCGTAGCCGACGCGCATCGAGCGCAGCCAGCCGTCGAGCCGCGCGTCCTCGCCCGCCGCCAGCGCGCCGCCGCTGGTCCACAGGTCCATCGCCATCTCGGTACGGGAGACAACGGGCTGGTGCACGCTCTCCACGCCCCGGTTCAGCGTGCCGCCGCAGCCCGCCAGCAGCAGGGCGGCGGCGAGGGGAAGGAAGGTCTGCCGCATGGCGCTCTTGTCCTCGAGGGGGCGGGTCACTTGGAGAAGCCCGGCGCGGGCTCGGCGCGGCCGGCGCGCTTCGGTGCCGGCTGCGGCGGGACGATGGGCGCTGTGCCCGGCACCGGGCGGGTGCCGCCCGTGACCCCGCCGCCGATCTCGCCCAGCAGCACGCGCTCGGCGTCGCCGGGCGCGCGATAGCCGTCGGTCGGCAGGCGGATGTCCGCCTGGTTGTTCACCGGCCGCACCAGGTAGGGCGTGATGACGATGACCAGCTCCGTCTCCGACCGGCGGAAGCCGTTGGAGCGGAACAGCGCGCCCAGCACGGGCAGGTTGCCAAGGCCCGGCGTCTTCTCGATCGAGTTGTTGTGGCTGTTCTGGATCAGCCCGCCGATCACCATGGACTGGCCCGAGCCCAGCTCCAGCGTCGTTTCCGCGCGCCGCGTCGTCAGGCCGGGCACGGTGGTGCCGCTGATCTGCACCGCACTCTCGTAGGAGAGTTGCGACACTTCAGGCCGGACGCGCAGCGAGATGCGGCCGTCCGACAGCACGGTGGGCGTGTAGGCCAGGCTGATGCCGTACTGCTTGAACTCGACCGAGATGGCGCCCAGCCCCTGCGCCAGGGGGATCGGAATCTCGCCGCCGGCCAGGAAGGTCGCCGTCTCGCCCGACAGCGCGGTCAGGTTGGGGTTGGCCAGCGTCGTCACCTGGCCGATGGTCTCGCCTAGGTCGAGCGAGCCGAGGATGTCGAGGCCGAGCAGCTTGCCCGCGCCGCCCAGCGTAGAGCCCTCGCCCTGCGTCACCAGCGACGTGCCGTCGGACGCGCCGGTGCCGCCGGTGAAGAGGCTGCCGCCCGGCGTGTACTGCGGGCCGATGCTGCGGCCACGCGAGATGCCGAACTTGAATCCGCCCGTGGCGTCCCGGGTGTTGAGGTTCACGCCGATGTTCTTGACGAAGCTGCGGCTCACCTCCGCGATGCGCACCTGGAGGTTCACCTGGAGCGGCGTCGCGGTCTTTAGGCGCGACAGCACCTTGGTCTGGTCGCCGACATAGGCCTGGACCAGCTTCTCCGCCTCCGCCGCGTCCTCTGGCGCGGACACCGTGCCCGTCAGCAGGATCATGGAGTTGAGCGGCGTCGCCACGATGCGCGCTTCCGGCATGGCCAGCGCCAGCATCTGGCCGATCGAGTCGTAGTTGTTGCCGACGCGGACGGTGGCGGCGTAGACCACCTTGCCCAGCTTGTTGGTGGCCGACAGCGTGGTCTCGCCCGTCTTCTTGCCGAACACGTAGAGCTGGGTGGGCGAGCGGACCTGGACGTCGGCCACCGCGTCGTCCGAGATGAACAGGTCGCTCATCGGCCGGGCCAGCGTCACCAGCCGCCCGCGGCCCGTGTTCACCTGCACCACCGAGGAGGAGGGAGCCGGGATCGCGGCCGGGACGATGTTGGGCAGCGCGCGGACCGTGGCGGCGGCCGCGGCGTTCGCCTGGGGCGTGGCCGCCTGCTCGGGTGCCGCGGCGGCGGTGCCGGCCAGCAGAACCGCCGCCAGCGGCAGCGGACGCGCGATACGGGATGCGAGGCGCATCAGTTCTTACCCCCCACGGGAACCACGGAAACATTGTTGCCGCGCGCCACGCGCACGACGCTGCCCGACGGCATCGCGCCGGGGGCGGGCGTCCCGCCGGCGGCGGGCGCGACGGCCGAAGGCGCGCCGCCCATCTCGCCTACCGGGCGGCCGGGCACGGAGGCGCGCTGGAACCGCGACACGTCGGCGCCCGTGGAATAGCTGCCCTTGCCCGACTGGGGGCTGCGCGCCAGCTGGGCCATCATGGCGCGCTCGGCGCGGGGATCGGTGCCGTTCGGCACGTGCACCGCGCCCGACGCGATGGCCTCCTCCAGCTCGGCCGGGTTGTCGGCGATGGAGCGCAGCGAGAGGGAGAGCGAGCCCAGCGTCTGCGCGACCGAGATCTCCTCGGCGATCTTGGGCGTGGCCTCCACCGTCACCAGCGAGAAGGTGCGGACCTGGGTCTTGCCGTCCTCACCCACCTGGTTGTCGGTGCGCTGGTCGGTGGCGAGCACGCGGACGTTGCGCATGATCGTCTCGGACACCTTGAGCGGCTGGCCGTCGCCGCCGCCCGGCACCTGCTGCGTCAGCACCAGGTCGATCCGGTCGCCGGGAAAGACGAAGCCCGCGACGGACGTCTGGGTGGAGACGGGAAACGTCACCGCGCGCATCCCCGGCCCCAGCGCGGCCGCCAGGAAGCCGCGGTCGCCGGGCTTCACCAGCGCGCCCTGCGTCACGGGCTGGCCCGCGGTGATGGCGTTGCGCACCACCGTGCCCTGCAGCGCCTGGAGGTCGGTGCCCGCGCGCAGGAAATACGCGCCGTCCACCAGCTCCTTGGGCCATGGCTGGAACTTCAGCGCGCTGGCGTCCAGGATGGTGCCCACCGGCAGCGCGCGGGTGGCGACCAGAACCTCCGGCCCGTCCACGGCGGCGGCGGCCGCCATGGGGACGGCGGCCGCCGCCGCCGGCGCGGCGCTGCCCGTCATCAAGGCGCGCGCGGCGAAGGCGGTGATCGCGGCGACGATCAGCGCTCCCGCCAGCAGAATGATCTTGCGACTATCCATTTCTCGATTCCGCCTCTCGTCCGACCCGGACTTGCTTGACGTTCATCATGACAGGGACTGGTTAAGGAGCGGTTCGCGCAGCGCGAGCAGGCCCGCCACCGCGATGGCGACGCCGTAGGGCACCTCCACCTCGCCGCCGCGCAGGCGCCGGTGCACCAGCATCGCCAGCGTGATCGCGCCGCCCGCCAGCGACATGGCGACCAAGAGCTCCAGGAACCGGCCCCAGGGGAACCACAAGGCGAGCGCGGCGATCATCTTCACGTCGCCCCCGCCCATCATGCCGAGGCGGAAGGCGAGCGCGAATGCCGCGAACACGCCCGTCGCCAGCACTAGCTGCACGGCCATGTCCGGCCAGGGCGACAGGCCCGCCGCCCACCACCAGAGCGGGGCGGCGAGCGCGATGGCGGCGTTCTTGCCGTTGGCGATGGTGCGGTGGCGCACGTCCTCGATGCCCGCCCACAGCAGCATCGCCGCCAGCATCGCGGGGAGGACCGCCGCCAGTGTCTCCTGGAAACCCATGTCCGCGGCAACTAGACGGCGGCGCTTGCGAAATCGTAACCGCGCAACCGTGCCCGCCCCCCTCGAAACCCGTTACCGGACTCCTGCCCGGTG
>Ga0325400_1000489_pt1 | contig 29341 bp, 24 predicted proteins | sample PopdelMetagenome_2_FD_205662 | JGI IMG/M metagenome (GOLD analysis project Ga0325400, IMG submission 205662) | Populus deltoides microbial communities from Bellville, Georgia, United States - Xylem-PdKOR-R1 | ecosystem: Host-associated > Plants > Phyllosphere > Stem > Wood/Secondary xylem...
AGCTCGGACCTGTCGATCAGCGCCCACCGAGGCGCATCAGGTGCGATGAAGCCGTCAGGCAGCGTCGTCGTCGGCAGCGCCACGAGGTGCACCAGGCGCGGGTTGCCGCGCGACCACCGCGGCGCCGCGTAGAGGAAGTCGCGCAGGGCGTACTTGCACTTGAGCGCCTGCTCGACCGGGTGGATCGCCTTGCTCTTGCCGCCGGTCTGCCACCACTGGCCATCGCGGAGCGAGACGCTGCCGCCCTTGACCTCGAGGACGGCGACGCCGTGGCCGGGCCAGGCGACGATGACGTCGGCCTCGCGGTCGGCGCCGCGATCGGTGAACCGCTGGTTGCAGACCATGACGGCGTCGTCGGGCAGCTGCTCGCGCAGCGTCGTCACGAACAACTCCTCCGCCGGCGAGGCGAAGACCGCCTCGGCGGGGTACATCCGCGCCGTCATGCCTGCTCCCCCGTCGTCGACACGAGCCCCGGCAGCATCGCAGGCAGAGCCCCGTCCCTGTCACGTCGCCGCGCGGCGACCTGCTCCCGAAGGGCCGCCCAGCGGGCGCGACGCTCGGCGCGCAGCTCGACGACCCGCTGCTGCGCCTGGGTCGGTGCGCCGCAGGTCCGCAGCAGCGCCGCGACCGGAGGGTGCAGGGCGCGGTCGACCTCGACCAAGTCGACCGAGACCGACGTCGGGACGGCGACGACGAGCACCCGGTCGGCCACCCACTCGACGAGGCGGGGCGAATGGTGGAACCCCATCCCCAGCGCGGCGGCGAGCCGGATGCGCAGGATGCTCGTCGCGTGCTGGTCGAGCATGCGGTCTGCCTGGCCCCAGAGGCTGCAGTCCGCGGCACCCGCGTGCTCCTGCTGAGCGTTCGCGGTCCGCCGAGTGAGCAGGTTGCCGTCCATCGGGCAGCCGAGGCGCTGCTCGAGGTCGAACCGTCCGACGTCGTCGACCCATGCGCTGACCAGCCCGGGACGGTGCCACGAAGCCGAGCCGGAGTCGCGGATCAAGACGGGCGGGATCGCGGCGTGCTCGTCGAAGAGCTGCGCGGCTTACTGGGCGATCACGCGGCGGCTCCGGCGGTCCGGGCGATGTCCTCGACGACGTCCCAGAATTCCTCGAGGTCGAGCGGGAAGAGCATGCGCACCTGCGCGTGAGGCCCGGTGACGAGGACGTCGGCACCGTCCTGGTCGATTCCAACGCGGGGGCCGGCCATCTCGTCCAGGTCGGCGAGGTCAGCACTGGTGGTGTGGTCGAGGAGCTGGTCCCAGTCGTGGATCTCGCGGTCGTGCCACGCCAGCCTCGCGATCGCGATCAGGTCGGGGTGCCAGCGCACCCCGCTCTTGATCAGCACCGTGTGCAGGACGAGCTCGTCGACGTCCGCCAGCGGTGTGAGCCGGCCCTCGATCCCCGCCACCCGGTGCACGGGCCAGCCGATGCGTTCAGCGAGCTCGGCGAGCGAGAGGCCGAGGAGCAGGCGCATAACGCGGAACTCCGGCCCGGTCGGGATCGGCCCCTGCGGCAGCTCCTCGGCCGGGTGGAAGTCGGGCGACTCCAGCTCGTCGTGCGTCGGCGTCCCGACCACCCAGCGCTGCCGCGGCTCGCTCACCGGCCGACGCCGTGGTGCCGGTGCGCGCACCCGTTGCAGACGCCACGGTAGCCGGCGAAGTCCTCGGGCGCGAAGGGACGACGGCAGCGGCCGCACCAGCGGAAGGTGCGTCGCCGCGCGCGAGCGATCTCGTCGGTTGCCTCGGCGATCCACTCCGGGGAGCAGAGGAGGTCGTCGCGGGTGAAGGACCGCCCGACCTCCCACGCCGCGGACATGTCGTCGATCGCCGAGACCGGCGCGAGCGTCAGCATCCCGGCTGCCACACCGACGGCGACCTGCGGCGGCTCACCGCTGACGAACCACGTGACGCCGGCCAGGTCGTCGCCGACCTGACGCCAGCCGCTCCCGATGGCGCGGACGACGTCGTCGTAGGGCGCACCGAGCAGGTCGGCGAGCTGCTGCTCGTCGGTGGTGGGGGCGCCGACGGCTCCCCACTCGTAGGAGCAGGCGCGGCAGTGGAAGGCGCCGCGGTCTTCGAACACGATGCACCCGGCGAGGACGACGAGGCCCCGTTCGGCCGCTTGACCCAGCGCCGCGTCGGGCAGCCCTACAACGACCGGGATCGCATCCTCGACCCCGCACTGCGGGGAGACCTGCCCGCGCACCACCCCGACCTCGTCCACCCAGCGACCCCCGTCCTGGCCGCCCCCGCGACGACCGGAACGGCACCGTCGCACGGGGGTCCGACAGTTCTGCAGCAGAGGCCAGGTGGGACCAGCCTTCGTCCACGAAGCAGCGGAAGTGGATGTGGTCGGCCGGTGGGCGAAGTCGAGCTGGTCAACAGCTTGGTCCCGAACCCAGATGCCCGCTCCACAGCGGCGCGCCTTGAGATGACGGCCGGGCCGGCCCACCACTGTCCGCGCGCCGGAGCCCCATCTTCGTCGGAACGATCAGGCCTCGGGCTGGTCCGGCGCGGGCTCCTGGCCTCGTCGCCGCAGGCCGGCGATGCCACCGGAGATCCCGCTCGAGATGCCACTTGACAGTCGGCCGGTCACGACCTTGGCCCGGTCGAGGGTCTCGTTGCCGAGGCGCAACGAGGCATCGAGACCCTCGGCGCCGGTGTCGAAGACCTTGCCCCTGAACTCCGTCGCCGCGTCGGCCCAGGCGCGGGCTTCCATGAGGTCGTGACCGGACTCGACACCGAGGCCCGAGTGGAAGTCGGCGAGGGCACGTGCCACGTTCTCGCTCGACTGCACGACGGCCGGGGACTGGATCGGGTTCAGCAGCACCTTCGAGTTCGCGGTGCTCGCCGCCTCCTTGACGCGGATCATCAAGCGCTCAGTGACCTCAGCGATGCTCTCGAGTCGCTTCCGCCGTGAGGCCTTCAGGCCGAGGCGGTGCGCGTCCAGACCGGTGGCGTCCACCTCCGCCACCCGGTCGAGCTCCAGCACCGCGACGGCGTCCTGGAGCTGGAACGTGCGCGCCAGCACCGCCAGCCAGCCCTGCGCCTTGGCCTCTGCTGCCTTGGTCGTCTCCGCCAGGTCGCCGAGCTTGGACTTGCGCTCCAGCTTGTCCGCGACGGCGTCGAGCTGACGGAGCGCATAGGCCTGGGTCCGAGCGATCGCCGATGACGAACCCTGCACCTTCGACCACGTGACCTCGTTGACGCGCCCGCCGTGCTCCCGCAGGGTCATGGCCTCGTTGATGTCGAAGCCGACGCCAATCAGGTCGGCATGGACTCCGTCTTCCTGAGCACGAAGGACGTCGTCGAGCTTCTCGTCGATGCGCTCGAGGTAGTTGGTCACCTCGTCCATGGCCTGCTGCATCGCCAGCTGCGCCATCAGTCCCGCAGCTCCGGAGAGGACGGCCGGGTTGGACAGCTGCTGCGACACGGGGTTCTTGGCGATCCCCATGAGGTCACCGAAACGACCGGCGCTCTTGCCGGGCTCCACCACAGCGGTCTCGAGACCGGGCACCGAGCTCTTCTTGAGCCCGTGCTTCTCGACCAGCTGCTTCGACTCCTTGGTCAGTTCGACCCAGCGGCCGGCGAGGTCCTTCATCTCCGGAGCCGCCTGGGCCACTCGAGCTCCCACCCCGAACACCGCCCCGAGCCGCTTGAGCCCAAGGTTGGTGGACGCCAACCCCTCGAGGGCGAGGAAGAGATCGACGGCGGCTGGAGTGCCGATGACGGCGACGCCGTCGCCATCGCTGACCAGCTGAACCTCGTTGCTCACGGTGGGACCCCCGGTGTCGTTGCGTCATGACCTGCGCTCCCGACGGCCGTCGAGGCCGCGCGCAGATCGGTCCCGAGGACCATCCCATGCAGTTCTGTAACACCCGGGCAACTTCCGAACCGCCCGTGACGCAACACCGTTGGTGGTGCAGATGGGGTTCGCCCCGGTCGCAACGCCGTTCGCCTAAAGGGGACGCCGCCGGTACAGCTGCGCCGGCTTCCCGACCGTCCCCTCCCTCACCCCGGGCACCTCGACCAGTATCGGCAGCATCGCCCGCCGGAACGTGTCCGCCGAGTACGGCAACCCGCCCAGCACCGCCTCGTGCATGCCCCGCAGTTCCCGCAGCGTGAACGGCTCGTCCACCAACCCGGCCGGGTCGGGCCGCTCGCTATAACCGGCCCGGACGTGCTCGGCGGCCAGCTCGACGATCGCGTCGTGGTCGAACGCCAGACCCCGCGCCTCGGCGCACGGCCGCACCGCGACGTCGTCCGGACGGCGCTCCAGCACCGGCGCCAACTCGGCCCACGGCACGACGTCGACGTGCGCCACGCTGAGCACCCACCCGCGGTCGTCGCGCTCCGGCAAGTCGAACACCTGCAGCTGAGCCGGCGACCGCCCGCGCAGCCCGACCTTGTCGACCAGGCTGCGCTGCACCGCCTCGGCCAACCGCTCGCGGGCGTGCACGAACGTCCCGGGCAGCGCCCACGCCCCCTCCCCGCGGACCAGCACGACCTCGAGCGCCCCGGACGCCGACCCGACGGTGAGGACGGCGGTGTCCACCGCCACCGACGGCTGCTCGTAGTCGCTGAGGGCCTTGCCCGACGAGTCCCGGTACACGCCCTTGACATTAGCGCAGGACCCGGCTATTCCTTGATCAGCGCAGATGTGCGCTAATCCAAACGGGGTGGTCGTCATGGTTCGTCTCCGCATCCACGTCGGGCAGCTCACGCACCGCGGCCCGCTCACGGTCTTCCCTGTCTGGACCGACGCCCCCGCCCTCTCCGGGTTGCTCACCGGCGCCTCCGCCGCGGTCGACGTCGCCGAGCGGGCCGGGTCCCCCGCCGTCGACCAGCTTGTCGTCACCAACCGGGCCGACCGTCCAGCTCTTCTGCTCGCCGGTGAACTACTCGAGGGCGGCTGGCAGAACCGGGCGCTCACCGCCACCACCGTCCTGGCGCCCGCCGTCCCCACGGTGCTGCCCGTGCTCTGCGTCGAGCAGGGCCGCTGGGGCGGCGACCAGCAGCACCGCCGGCGGGCCCGGCGCGCGCCCGTCGCCCTGCGCCCGCACCTCGAGCGGGCCGACGCACAGCACGAGGTGTGGCGGCGGGTGTCCGGGTACGGGGCGGTCGCCGGCCCCTCCCCCACCGACTCCCTGGTCGACCGGCTCGACCGGTCCCGCCGGCACGGTCTGGTCGACGGTCTCGCTCCCCTGGCCGCGCCGTGACCTCGACTTCCGGCGGGCCTTGGCCGGCTTCCGCTTCTTCGCCGGGGAGCCCTCCTGGCTGCCGAGCCCCTGCTAGGTCCGGAACAGCGCCCTGGTGCGGTGGACCGGGGCACTTCAGGACTTCCTGGCTCGGCGAGGCAGCCCTACCCGTATCGGCACGGCGCGACGCCGACCGCACCACGGCACCCAGATGACGAGCATCGCTGACAGCGCGCTCGTCGCCGACAGGAGCCTTAGCGCCTCCGGTATAGCTGCGCCGGCTTGCCCAGCCGCCCACAGACGCGGTTCAAGGCTAAGCGCTCGGCCGAGCAGACACGGCGGGTATGAATGAGTGTCGCAACATTGCCCGTCGTGTCGGCGCGACGGTCGGCCAGCCTGTCATGCGAGGCCAATGCTTGAGCAAATGGCTTGACACATATCGCACCCGCGCCCTTCGGGTCCGTTTGACTGGCCGCGCCTACCAATCGAAGGGCTCCGTTAGCAGCTCCTCATCACCCAACTCGACGATGCACTGACCTTCATCTTCATCCACCGTCACCCGTATGACATCACCAACCTTGGCGCCGTTCTTTCTCAGCCAGGACGTGTAGCCATAGTTGAAGCCCCCAGAGAAGCGCAACTGCCCAACCCGCTCCCCGTCAAGTCCGTCAATCACATCAAAGCGGCTCTCCTGCAGCCTCCCCCTCTCCCAATCGTGGGACATGACACCCGAGAACAGGAAGCTTGGCGTGATCCGTCGAGCGAACCAAGGGCGACCGGTGGGCGTCCGCCCCGACACTCTGGTTCCGTCCACTAAAGCCGAGCGATTTTTGGCCTCCGCCTGGAGCAGCGCCACCTCGCGATCCGAGAGATGAATGCCCCGCAATCCCCAAACATTCATCGCAAAACGCTTGATGAACTCGCCATAGGTGACCAGGACGCCCGCCGTGGACACCGACATCCCCATGTCCACACAAGCCGCGATCAGGCTGTTTCTGTCCATGGCCGGCGGATTTTGGGCCCGCAAGACCCCGACCATCGTCATCTTCTCAGGCCCGAGGGCCTCCATCGGCAGCGAAACCGTTGCCCTTACATGACCATCCTCGGTAATACGGAAAGCTGGATGGCTTACATAAAAATCAGGCAGGATCTCGAGTTCTGGCGCCAGCAGTGCCTTGAACCGGTCACCTCCGGTCGATGCACGCCACGTGAAGGCGCGCTCCACACCCTCGTGCATGTCCTCGAGCGTCTGGGGCTCGAGGACGGTAAGGATGCGGAGGCTCACGTTGACCAGCCTGTTCCGCCCCTCAGCATGATCAGTCCAGAAGTAGCCGGACCTCAGCTTATGGACGGCGGGGTCCCGCTCGAGCACGGCCTGCACCAGACCAACCTCAACGGGATCATCACCCGACTCTCGAAGTCGGGTGATGACCTGCGCTTCTGTAGCAACACCAAAGAACCCCGAGACTGCCCGAACAGCAGCGCGAACTTGTTTCACCGTCTCAAGCTCCGCCGCAGTGCCGATCCACTCCCCATTCTGCTCGACATGGAGGATGCGGCCGGACAACTTGGCGACTGCCACGAGCTCCGGTGCTGACCACGAATCGCGGCGGGTCAGACCGGCAGCTGCGAAAGCCGTAGCCACCTCCGTAGTGGTGGTGGGAGTGACGACCTCGAGCAAGTCACGCGCTTGATCCATGGCGGGAGCCCAAGTTTCACCTCGCGGAAGGCGACCCTCCAGCCGCTTCTGCACTTGACGAACCCGCTCTCGAGTCACCCCGACAAGTGCCGCAGCTTCATCAAGCGTTCCCGGAGCTCGACCGTCAAGGCCGAATCGCCGCGCAAACACCGGGAGCCAGCGCCGCGCATCTTCCCCCAAGGCGCTACTGAGAATATCTTCAGCCTCGTCCTCCAAGAACTGATGTGCACGCAGCTGACATCCTGCTTCGACCTCGTACACCACCTGCTGAACGCAAGACCAGCGGAGCTCTTGATCCTCCGCTCGACTTACGAAAATCTCCAGTGTTTCGGAGTCGTCATCGAAGAGGTCCCCGAATCGGCCGTCATCGCGACGGATGACACCTGCGAATGCGGGGGCTCGAGGTGTCGCGAACTCGGAACTGTCGTTGCCATCTTCATCTACCGCTGGGCTCGAATGCGGAATGACGGAGGCCCCAGGGAGCCGACTGCGATCAAGCACCTGATCTAGGCAAGTGCCCAAGTCCAAGAAGGAGATTACTCCAAAGTGGCGCAGGTCAAAAATTTCACCCACGGTCGATGAAGCGAGACCGGGGAGAACAGCCTCCGCCGCGCCGAACCGTCGAAGAAGCGCGTTGCGTGTCCGGGCGCGAAGCGGCAGTTCCTCAAAAAGGCTCCGCGTCTGCGACTCCCAAACACCTTTCACCAAGGCAGCCTGCTCGTGGTCGAGAAACGGCTTACTGAGGTTCACGATACTGCGGAGTTCCGAGAACGCCAAAGTAAGCGACGCGCTATCGACGAACTCGCGTTCTTCAAGGAACCGGCTCTCCCAAGGGGATGTCGCATCCAAAGGAAGAGCTGTCAGAAGAGCAGCGGGGAGAACGCTTCGAGACAGGCAGCGCTGCAGGACCTTCGGCAGGACAGGCGAACCCGCCTGCTGCCAAGGGACTATTGACGGCTGCGACAGGTCCAGACGGAGCCCTAGCTGCCGCCCAAGGGGCACGTCATCTTGCGACCTCTTCCGTCGCTCATCGAGTTCGCGATTCCGTGCCGCCGCGATGTTGACAGCCTCAAACGCTTGGTCAAGACACGTCGCGAGGTCAAAGAACGACACGGCACCAAAATTGCGGAGGCTCATAAGCTCTCCGAACGTGGCACGCGCCAACCCGGGGAAAACTTGCTCGGGCTTCGCGTACTCCTTCATGAGGATGTTGTGCGTTCGCTGGCGCAGCGGTAATCGCCGGTAAAGACCATCCATGTCCTCCACCGAGAGTGTCCGCAAGGCCGCTATCTGAGTCCGACTCAGAACTGGCTCGTACGGATTGCCAATCGCGAGAACCTCGGAGAATGCGGCGCTGATGCGCTGGCTCTCAATCGAGGCACACTTGTCGCGGAATGTACTTGTCCACGGCGATTCGGGGTCCAGCGGCAGCAAGTCCACCAAAGCACTCGGAAGGGGCCTACCACCGAGTACGCGGTTCAAGAGCGTGGGAGGAACCGGCGAGCCTGGCGCGACCCACGGGACCACTCCGACCGCGGGCTGTTCACCCCCATGGGTTGCCCCCACGTCGGCCGAAGCCGGTGAGAGGTTCACGGTCGTCGAAATCTGCAGCACAGCCGCGAGAGCGGGGATGGTCGCGACCCCGCCCACGACGAGCCTGATACGACGATTCGCATTGCCTGTGCCGACCCTCTTAGCCGGGCTTGCAGCCACCGCTCGCTGCCCGTCTGCGATGAGCAATCGCAACTGTCTGATGTCCATCCCCGACCGGAGCCTAAGCGGCCACTCCAAGGGCAGACGACGTTCATGAGCTTGGAGCGCCTGTGCCGGTCGGCTCTCGAGCGTGATCTCTAGAACATGAAACCCTGCAGCGGCCAGACGGTCGAGGAGTAGCTCCAGTGCCGGGTTGTATTCCGCGTTCCGCGCCGACCCGCTCGACAGCGCACCTGACCTCGACTCGATTACTACAGCCGGCCGACCAGCCACAGACTCAAAAGACATGTCGCAGTCGAGCTCGCGACCGTGGTCGGTCGCCAGCCGGAAGTACTGCGTCACGCTGAGTCTTGATTGAACGAACGCGGGAGAGGGATCTGCGGCCGAAAGCCGAGCCGGAGCGCCTCCGTCATCAGCGCGATCCCTTGCACAGCCTGCTTGGCTGAGGGGTCCACACCACGACTGGCGCGCTGCCCAAGGCTAAAGGCCAGACCCCGCTGCCACGGAGCCAAGGCGTTGATCTGCTTGGCCCAGGCAGCACACTCGAACCACGCCTCGGCGGGCACCCCCGCAGCCGCGGTCACAGTCGGCTCAGCGCTCGCTTCGCTCGACATCCGGGCCGCCTCTGCATCTGCGACCCGCCGAGCGCGGAGGTCGACCAGCTCTCGAGCCAGCCCTGCCGAAACATCCCACTTGATGGCCTCGACCGCAGCCCACGCCTCCGGACGCTTGCACCACTCCCCGATGTTTGCAGCACGCGGCGGGTTGGTGATGGATGCCTGCACCGGAACACAGAGAGACGAGATCGCGGACTCAAGGGCCGGCGACAGACCCTGGCGGCGCCAGATCTCGTCGACATCAATGCGGGACGCCGTCGCATTAGCCAGCTTGGCAATTGTGTAGGTGACAACGTTGGCGCGATAACCACCGAAGTTTTTACCGGACACAACGCGTTCCGTCTCGCGGAACAGAATGGCTTGGGCAATCAGCCGCTTGAAGTAGATCTCATCCACTCGGGGACGCGACTTCGTTGCCATGCGGTCCATGAACTCGCGGAAGTTCTTCTCCGCACCCCTGCTCACCAAGTGGGGCAGCTGTTCCCACGTTGTGGCGAACTTCGCGAGGTCCGTCTTCGTGAACTTCTGCTTCGTAGGATGCGTGAGCTTGAACGTCTTCTGACGGGCAGGCGTCCGTTGTCGGGCTAGTTCGTCGGCGTATTGGCCCCGTGCCCGCTCATAGAACCAACGCGTCTCTTGACCGTCTCCGGTTGGACTGGGCGCCCAAACCGAACGAGACAACTTCTCCACGTCCACGTGGAACGGGTTGTTGGCACTGAAGTCTGCGGTCGTGACCTTGTTCTGCGTGTTAGAGAACTTGCTGATCTGCGGAACGATCTCCTCAAGCTTTTCGGGCGACACCACGGTCACCTTCGCCTGGACGAATACGGACGACACGTCCGCACCATCCCGCTTGACGGCACTGTGCACGGAGGCCGTCGTCTGGCCACCATTCACGATTTGGAGGTCGTGCAGCCGGACGATAGACGTCCCATCATCCGAGAATTCCACCCGGCTTGCCGTCGCGGAAATCCCGTTGTTGTAGGCGAGAAACCGCTCAGGCGTTCTTAGAATCGACTCGCGGATCCCCTTGTTGACCGCACCCTTTGTCTGCAGGAAGCTGCGAACGTTCAACTCGAGCAGTCGGGTGCCGAACTCGTCGTACAGGTTAGCCAAGACAGGACCCGGAACGATCGTCAGCAATGCCGAGTAGTCCTTATCCGTAACAGGCGTACCGAGACACGGGAGACCCGAACCGAATCGATCCAAGAAGTCAACCGAGATGGGCTCGTGGAGCGTGCCCGAAGTCAGCAACCGATGGAGCCGCGCGACGTCCCAGATCTGATAGCTGTACTCGAGGCCGCTGACGCTCTCTGCGCGAACACCTCGCACCCGAGTCGTGGCGTTGGTGAAGAGGAAGAATCGGACCTGCGTGGCGACTTTGAGCGTCCGCTCAATGTCTTGGACCATGTCAAAGACAGGCGATGAGTCGTCGACATCAAGTCGGTAGCCATCGCGACATCTAGTCACGAAACTCTTGAGACGCTTGGAGAGCACCTCCAGCTCAGAAGCGGGCAGAGTGGGATTCGTGACGTCATGGCGGAAGTGAGTGATGAAGACGTCCACCCGTGACTCGTCTTCAGCAACGGCGTAACCGCTCACCTCCACGCCGCGGGCACGGTGATAGCACACCAGCCCGTCATCGAGTTCGCCCGCCTCGGTGAGGTGCTCGATCATCCGCTGGGTGAAGGCGTCGGGGAGTGTGACATCGGTCGCCTCAGCCGTAGCTAGAACATCTTGGACGAGACCACCCGCAAAGTCGGCCAAGTCGCTCACCATGACTGCATCCCCCCGTCCTTGATCCGACGGTGCACGTCCGCCGGCTCGACCTCGTGAGCTGCGCACGCGGCCAGAGTCACCGCATAGCGCACTTGGCCGACCCCCTCGCGCAGGTCACGCTCTACTACGCGCGGAAACGCGCCCTTCACTTCGAAGTAGCGACGCTGCCGGATTTCATAGCGAGGCTCGTTGTAGAGATCGCTGTCGCCCTTGAGGTATCCAACGCGGGCCAACAGGGTCACAAAGGCCTGGATCGTTGCTGCGCGTCCGGACAGCATGCCTTCAACCTGCGAGACGAGGTCATTCAAGGTCAGTCCGTCTCCACCGCGGCGCTCGTCGAGAGAGACGTGGATGAGATGGAGGTGACCGGCCCCCAGTTCGTCAAGCTCACGCTCATTGCTTACGATAAAACCCAATGGGTTCAGCGCGGCCGTAGCTTTTACCTCGAGTGCCATCCCGGGAAATTGAAAGTCCTGGTTTTTCCGCAGCGGCCCCGTCCATGCGCTGACTGCCGCCTCGGGCGAGACGAGCGGGAGGACGTCATCCCGCAGAGTCAACAGCTCCGCAGCCAAACCGCGTCGCTCGAGATCGCCCAGTCCGCGGCGGGACAGTGCTCGGAAGAGCTCCTGCCAGCTTCCTAGGCGACCGACGAACTCAGCGAGCGCCTGATCGTCCGACTTCGCGTGGACCACGGCCCGCGCGAGGTCCACGACGACAGCCGTGAACACGTCGGCGAGTGAGGGCTGGCGCAGCTCCACGGTCACGACGAGCTCGCCACCCCCGTCGACCACGCTGCACGTTGAGTCGAGCGCCTGGGTCCTTGGCAGTGAAGGAAGCCGCTTTCCCGCCGACCAAGCACTTCGGAAGACGAAGCGCCGCGCCCGCGTGGTGAGGTCCAAGGCGACGTACAAGTCCCTCTGGGACTCGGGGTGGATCCTGCGGGAGACGGCGCCTGTCGTTTCAGGCTGTTCCTCTAGCGCCGCCCAATCCTCCGCTGTGACGGTCACTCGTCGCCCTCGTCGAAGGCCATGCCTGCAGCCTGCAACTGCTGCCAGATTGGGTTCACAAAGTATTCGGCTGTCACGTGTTTCTCAGAATGCGGGAAGCTGACGTAGAAGCCGACCATGGGCATGCCGACCAAGTCGCTGTGCCTACTGTTGTCGAGCGGGTAGATGACCAGGAGCGCCTGGTCGGGCCGGCGCTGCAGCCTGATGGCGGGACCGCTTGGTGTAGTCGGCGCCGTGGTCCGCTGCCCGGGATCCGCTTCGTAGCGCGTGATGGTGAGCTCCAAGGCGTCTGCAGTCTGCTCGTCCGTGAGGTCGATGAGCTCATCCGAGGGGCTCAGGATGCGCCTGATTGCATAGCGGTGCTCGTCCCGCAACTCACGCATCCGCCGGCCGCTGGAACCGTCAGCAACCCCTGTCTCACCGTCGGGGATAAGTGATCTCGTGGTCAGACCGACGTCAATTCCGGCGTAGGTAGCGCGCTCGGTTGGCTTTCCCTCCTTGTCGATCTTGGCCGTGTTAGATACGAGAACCACCGTCCAGTCACCGAGTTCACCGGCGCCTAATGCAGCCTTGATGTATTTGGAGATTAGGTCAGGGCGAACGCGCCAAGCCATAGCTTCCGACTTGTAGGAGTCGAAGAAGTTCTGCGCGACCAAGTCGCCACTGACGTGTCGCCACAGGTAGTTGCCAGACCTCTTTTCCGGTTTGCCGCGCTCGTCTTTGACATGCTCGAGGAACGACGTCAACGCCTCCTCGTTGGCGCGGAGCGTACTGGGGCGAACGTCGAACAACACCGTCTCAGGATTTGCGCCACTGAATGAGAGCTGCACTCGCTGCGCCCTGCGCATTTTGTTCGCCGCAGTGACGCTGAGCCCCGCCGGCGACCTCCTCACACGCAGGCCGTAGTCGATAGGCGTCGCCCCTTGTGCGGCCATCTCCTGCAACTCGGCCCGCAACTCGTTGGCAGCGAGTGTGATCTCGCGATACCACGACCTCAGGTCTGGCGTGGTGTAGAGCCGGCAAAGATCTTCGTATCCGGGACGGTATCCGAACCACCGCCCCATCTGCATCAGCGTGTCATACATGCGGGAGGCACGAAGGTAGTAGCTCACGCTCAGACCCTCGAGCGTCAGCCCACGCGATAGCTTGTCGCCGCCGATCGCGATTACCGAAAGACCAGAGGCCCGATTCTCGTAGTAGTCGAGCGAATCCTTCGAGTACCCGTTCATCGTCCTGATTTTGATCTTCTCAACCGCTGGAAGGATGTGCGGCTGCACGTCCGCCCACGATAACGGCATGAGCGATTCGTCAGAGACGCGGAACCACTCGGTGGTAGGAACGAAGTTGTCCTCCCAGCGCTCCCTCAGCTCGTCTTCGACCTGAGACTCAGAGGCTGCGTCGCCGTAACGGAGACGGTCTCTGATAGTGAGCAAGGCGTCGTTGACTTGCTCCGACACGCGCTGTTGGACGTCCTGGAATCGGGTAACATGGATGAGCATTGAGTTGTGCGCGGCACCCTGCCCGCGCGCACGGCGCGCAGCATTCGACAGAACGAAGTCCAGCATGGCTGCCGTCAACGAGGACGGAAAAGCCTCCGCCGGAGGCTGCCAATCTTTGCGGTGCCCAGACGGCATCCAGTGTGACTCGTCCTGAATTGCCCGATGAATCGGCACAGCCCCTCGCTCGCCTGCGTCGTCGAGGCCAAAGATGCGGTCAGGGCCAAAGTAGTTGCTGGGGGCCTGGAGGACCTCGATAAAACTGCGGGGAAAGATGTCGTCGCCGAAGTCATCGTGGTCCTCGTAGGGATCCGCGTAGATGTTGGCGAAGGGCGTTGCGGTGTAACCGACATAGGCCGAACGGTCGAAGGCGTGTAGGAGTCGCCTGATTTCGCGGTTGATGGCCGAGGGGCTGTCGGAATCTTCGCTACTCGTATCGATCGAGGCGTTGTCCGCCTCGTCGTCGATGAGGAGCAGTGGCACGTCCCGCACGATCTTCCGGCCGGTTTCCGGGTCGACCGCTCCCTGCATGCCGGTGATCCAGCTGTGGATGTACTTGATGATCTTCGAGTGCTTCTTGACGACAAGCAGGACTGGTACGTCGACCACCGGCAGGGCCAGGCTCTTGGCGCGGGCGGCCTTGAAGTCTCCGCTCTCCAGGCTGGTGGTCAGTGAGCCGGCATACAACCGCTCGAAGCCAGGAAGGCGTCCAACACCGATGAAGTGACTCTCCCCTGCCTCGTCGCTTCGCGTCTGGAACTGGCTGTCGAACCCAAGGAAGCCCTCGTCGAGCCGTAGCTGGGTCTGGCTCCGCAGGCTGTTGTGGATGCCCGCGAGAACGACGATCAGCCGGTAGCCAGCGTCTGCCGCCTTGCAGATGAGGCCGGTGTAGTTGCTCGTCTTACCGGACTGAACGTGACCGACAACCAGCCCACGCCGGTCCCAGGGTCCAGGCCTCATTGGGTCCTCGAGCTTGCTCAGGACGCTGTCCGTTACGTCGTCGAGGCGGCGTACTACCTTCGGCGGCATGAGCAGCTGGTCTTCCATGTAGCGGCGATAGCGCTCCCAAAATTTCCACTGCGTCTCGGCGCGGCGCTCGCTCAACCACTCCACGTGGCCCTTGGTGTCTATGAGAGAGGTCCCGACGTCTTGGAAGACGATGGTCAGAGACTCCACGTGCCGGATTAGCTCCGCAATAGTGGGAACCTCGCTGCGGCGTGACAACATGAAGTGGACGTCTTCCGCCGCCTCGCGAATGTGCTCCGCTGTCACGCCCTGCTCAGGCAGGAGGTTGAGGACCAGCCGAACGGCCGTTTGCAGCGCGTTTTCCGTTGACGTCATCGGTCTCCCCCGTGAGATTCGGCGTGGTCTGTTCCGCTTAGCAGGGACGCGAGAGCGGGGTAGTCGCTGAAGGGCGGCATGCGGGTCACGCGCGCCAAGGCATCCGCCGGCTTGACGCGGCGGTTCATGAGTACTTCGAGCATTCGGGACGCCATCTCAAGGACGTCGTCAGGGACAATTTCATCATCGCTAGGCCCCGCTAGTCCAGCGCTTGTCTCCGGGGTCGTCCGTATGACGCCCACTGGGAGAGTGGACTCGATCATGGTGAGTACCGCATTGAGGTCACTGCGCACGCCGGAGTTGCGCTCGAGCAACTCGCGGATCAGTGCGTGCTCTCGGTTGATGACGAAACGGGTTTGACCGAACTGAATAAGCGTCTTCCACGTGAAGTCTTCCGACGACGTCTGTCGATCGCGCACGACACGGCCTCGGTGGCTGACGACGGCCCCCGCTCTCTCTCGGGTCGCCTTGCCCACCCTGGCCAAATGCCTCACCAATGCAGGAGGGGGCGTAGCCGTCGACTTTTTGACGTCCAGAGCCCATTCGAGGTCCTGCTCCGGCGGGAGGTCGACGGCGATGCGCGCGAGCACGTGCTTTTCGTCCTTACGAAACCCGCCGAGCTTCAGCCAGTCGCCCGCAACAATCAGCCGGTCTCGCCGATACACATAAAAGCCCTGCTGATCAAGCCATCCCCGTGGCCCGCCACCGTCGATGTACTCGTCGTCCGTGAGGCGGCTTCGATGGGGCAGCACGAAACCTTGGACCGTCACCCCAGGGAGCGGTCGCTCGAGCGGAAGTGCCTCAACGAACTTGTTCCTTGCAAGGAAGGGGTCCCACCCGACGATTGGCCGCCCGTTGAGCTCCATTACAAGCCGCGACGAACGCTTGTTGAAGTAGCGGGCAAACACCATGCCGAGGTGCCGCTCGATCCTCTCCACCAGAACGTGGAACTCGCGCTTGGCCCAGTCGTCGCCTGGCTGACTTTCGGACGCCGCGAGCCGGGTAAGCCGCCTCCATAGGACGACGGTGCCGGGCCCCGGCATGGATCCGGTGAGTCCGTCGAGAATGGCGGCTGCAGGGGGCGGACATCCCCTCATTAGCTCCCAGTCACCGACCTCGAGGACGTGGTCAACGTCCCAGGTTCTAGTTATCCAAGAGCCCTTGTCGGGTCGCGACGCAACGATCAATTGACGGGCTTGAGAGAACGACGCGGTCTTCAGTCCCATGCCAAAGCGGCCCAGATCATCCTGAGCGCGAGCGTCCAGACCCCGTCCTCCGACCGTCAACCCCTTGATCAGGGCCCGCTCGTCCATGCCTTCCCCGTCATCGACGATGGCCGCCCATGACTCGTCGGCGCCTTCCCACCGAAACTCGATTCGGATGCGCTTGGCCTTGGCTGCGATGCTGTTGTCGATTAGGTCGGCTACAGCTGATTCCGGCGTGTATCCGAGCGACGCAAGTGACTGAATCGTGCCCGCAGGGTCGGGCCTGACAACGTCGAACGTCGCTTCGGACGACGACCGCGCACCCGCCGTTGGGGCCGCCGCCTTGGGAGCTCGCGTCATAGCCGGGGCAGCGTATCCCGCTTGGACCCAGAACCCTGACGGGTGGAAGGCGAGTCGCTCCGAAGAGTCACACCGCTGCCTCTGCTGACCCTGATGCCACTAGGAGCACTGCCGCCGGCGATGATCGTCACCGGTACGGTCAACCCAGTTCACAGAAGCACGGCCCTGCCGCCTGCGTTCCCCGCCAGCTTGTCAGCCCGCCCTTAGAAGAGCATCGCAGCGCGCCGCTCCTCCGCCTTCGAGCTGGCGCAGGCGTCTTGGAGGGGACACATGTCGCAGAGCGGTTCAACCGGACGGCACACGCTCGCGGCCAGCTCGATCAATGCGAGATGCGCAGCACGAGCATCGGCTCCCCCGCCGATCATTCTGGCGACGGCCAATCGACCGTCGGTCAGTCGGTTCTTACGGTCGACGTTCTCCCCGGTAACCCTTGCAGCCACTCGCAGCACGCCCTTGGTGGAGAGGACCGGCTCCTCAGACTCGTCGGTCGGGCCCACAGGGACAACAAGCGACGCGAGTTCAAGGATTGCGGACGCAACATGAGGTATCGGCGTCGACGCCGCCTGGTAATCTTCGAGCGCTCCCGGGTGATCGACTAACCAGTCGGCGAGTTCCAATAGCTGGGTAGCCCGCGCGCTGCGGGCGATGAGGGTGCCGATCTCGCGAAGCACCTCGTCGTTGTCTTGGGTGGCTTCGGGAGTACTCCACGCGGCCAGCATCGGCCAGACCAAGCGCACCACCTCGGCCGTGGCTCGGTCGAGCAGCAGCTCAGCCGAGACCACTTGCCACCTAGTTGAGGCCTTAAGCCATGGCACACCCCGCGGCGTGGCCTCCGTGAACCACCCGTTCAGGGCCGCTGCCACGTCTTGTGTAAGCGGTCCGGACTTTCCTGACGTTTCCAATGCGCGCCGGATCGCATTGCCCAAATGCTCTGCGAGCAGCGGAGGCACCGCGTTGCCGATCTGTTTGAACGCGGCCGACGGTGGGCCTGCGAAGCGATACCAGTCGGGAAAAGTCTGCAAACGAGCGGCTTCCCGAACCGTGATGGTCCTCGCCTGGCGGGGATGGATATACCAGTACCCATCCTTGGCAATGTGGGCGGTAATCGTTCGCGAGAGATCGTCTTCGTCGAGTCGCTTGTACTTGTCGTCGAAGATGTCGTCTCGGTAACGCTTGACCTCTTCGGGCAGCTGAGAATAACGCGTCTTTGAGTCCATCAGCTCGAAGGCGCGAGCGTCATCCTCTCGCACCGGACGAGTGATGTGATCGTACAGTTTGGACCCGTCGATAGAGCGAACACCTTGCCGCATTCGCCGCTGGAACGATGTGATCGGGCCCTCGTACCCGGCCCATCCTTCAGCGCCGCCGTCGGGACGCCATCCGCCTTCAACCTCGGGCATGTCCCCGATCGCATTCCAGACGGAGACGCGCTCTTCGGATTCCTCAGGCCACGTGAACTTCAATCCGTCCTTTAGAGCAACGAGAATGAGCCTCTGGCGGAACTGCGGCACGCCGTAGCGCCAAGTGTCAACAATCTTCTCCTCGACCGCATAGCCAAGATCCTCGAGCTCTTCGACCATGGATCGCAGGATGAACATTTCTCGGTCAAGTGCCATATCGGGCACGTTCTCCATGAGAACGGCTGGCGGCTTCACCAGTTGGACTACCTCAAGGAATGACCGCCAAAGGTCTCGTCGCTGATCGTGCGGGTCACGGAGGCCGTGTCGCACCCGATGGCGGATGCCCGAGCGTCCCGCCTTCGAGAAGGGTTGGCAGGGAGGGCCACCAGCGATGATGTCCACATCAACGGCCTGCAGGATCTCGGCGAGCTGCTCGACGCGCTCGACGTCTGCCAGGTCCCAGTTGACACTCATACCTGGGTAGTGGTGGCCGTGCGTCTCGACGGCTTCCTCGTAGTGGTCGACCGCCACGATCGGGGTGAAGCCAGCCTTTTGGAGGCCAAGGCTGATACCACCGGCGCCGGAGAACAAGTCCGCCGCAAGACGAACATCGGGCCGCTCCGCTCGGAGGCGAGCGGCGAGCGCGATGAGTTCCTCCGGAGTCGTTGCACGGTCGCGGTGCGGGTCAAGCTTGAGGAAAGGTCCGCGGACCAATTTAACCCCATAACCAGCCCGTGTCCGAACCTCAGTCAATTCCTGCCTCACTGCTGATGGGGAGCCGTCCTCTGGCTTCTGCTCGAAGTCGGTCATGGCTCGGTGAATCCGAGGCTTCGCCAAACGTCCGGCGCCACGTCAGCCAAGCGTGCCGCGATCCTCGTGAAGGCTTCGTACTCCCCTGCTTGCAGAGCTGCGGATCGTAGCGCCAACCCAGCCATGGCCGGGATGGCGCCGTGGGCCTGTACGGCCTCCGAACGTTCCGATGGCGATCGCTTGGCGGCGTGGTCACGGTAGACCTGGTTAGCGGCAGTACACAGGTCGTTGATCGGTCGCTCGAGCAGCTGCTTCAGTTGACTCGGTACCGCAACACGCATCTTGGCGACGTTGATCTGGAACACCTCGTCGAGCTCAGTGTCAAAGTCCAGCGAAGCGCGGGCCAGCTTCAAGTGCTCGTCAATACCGCGGATGCCGGCCCACCCTCCCCACTGAACGAGCCTGTTAGCTCGGTAGATGTACAGACCTTGCTGCCGGTTCCACTTGAGCGGACCCGACAAGGCATCGAACTTGGCCGGCGAGCTGAACTCTTCCTTTGCGGGCAGGATGAACGTTTCCAGCCGGACCCTCCCCGCCGCCTCGCCAAGCGTAAGCTCGAAAGTCTGCGCACCGAGGCGGTGCGTGGCCTGCTCCTCAGTCGCGTACGGATCCCAGGGAGAGAGCTTCTCGCCGTTTACCGTGATGGCAAGCGGCCTGTCGCATGCACCTTCTAGGAATCGATGGAAGACCATCGCCAGATGCTCGGCCGTCTTCCTCGCGAGTCCCTCCAAGCGGCGTTTGGCCCAGCCGCCCTCCGGTCGCCGCTCGGGTAGCACCCGGTCGAGGGTGCGCCAAACGACTACCGTGCCCCGGTGCTCACCCAGGAGGGCCCGAGCAGCCTGTATGTCCTTCTTGTCCGGCGAGGCGATCAGCCAATCGTCGAAGTCGATGATTGTGTCTAAGTCAAGCTCACGAGCCGATACCGGGCCGCCTGGAAGACGTCGGCTAACGACCATGAGGCTACGACACTGAGACAGTGACGCCGTCTTTAGTCCAAGGCCGTAACGTCCTAAATCGCCACGCGCGTACGTCCGCCTACTACCGAATCTGAGGGCTTCAACCAGACCGTTTGTGCTCATCCCCGCGCCGTCGTCACAGATGAACACCATCGAGTTGACACCATCGAAACGAATGACGACATCCACTCGCTCGGCGCCGGCGGTGATGCTGTTGTCGACAAGGTCGGCGACGGCGGATGGGAAGTCGTAGCCGATGTCGCGGAGCGACTCCGTCAGTCGCGCTGCAGAGGGCGCTACGGATCGATGCCGGCTGGGTGCCACAGGTGCTCCTCGTCGCTTGGTACACGTCCAGGCTCTCATACGCCCAGTTCAGGACTGCGACGGCTCGCCCATGAGGTCTCGCCACACAGCTTGGATCCGGTCACTCGCGACCTCGACTGGCTCATGCTCCCAGACGCGTACGACAGTCCAGCCTTTGTCCACAAGCTCTTGCTCCTGCCGGCGGTCCCGCGCGACGTTGGCCTCCAGCTTCTCGACCCACCACCCAGCGTTGTTCTTGGGGAGGGTCGCGTGCTCCGGGCACCTGTGCCAGAAGCAGCCGTCGACGAAGACGGCCAGCCGCGCGCGCGTGAACGCCACGTCCGGCCGTCCGGGGAGCGCTCGATACTCCTTGCGAAACCTCATGCCCCGTCCGTGAAGCTCGCGGCGCAAGGCAACCTCAGGCCCCGTGTCCCGCCGCGGCATGCGCTGCATCTGACGGCTGACTTGGGCGTTCTTGGCGACTGGGCGTTCACGCATGGCCATCCAGAGTCACACGGATCTCGCACGCGTGGGGGCACGGTGCAGCCACGGCCAGCTCGGTTGGCCTCGCACGTGGGTATCGAGCACGTGGGTATCGAGTCAGCGCTGTCCCTGTGAGTTTCCGCCCGCGTCAGCGCGCACGCGTTCGGCAAGATCGTCGTACGGCACGGGTGGTCTGGCCAACGCCTCGACGCGGGACAACCGCAGGCTCCGCTGACCGGTCGCCTCGACGACCGACCGCGGCAGCACCCAAAACGACCACTGCCTGATGTCGAGAGCGTCGTACGCCGTGTGCTCGATCACGGTAACGACCGCGAAGACATACTCCTCCCCCACCAGGAGTTCGTGAGCCGGTATGCGGTCGCCAACGGTCGACGTCCGTCTGGTGACCCGAGGTGCGCATCCAGCCCCAGCCTCCTCTTACGACTCGGCTTCCAGCGTGTGAGCAGCAAGTATGGCGGTAGACGGCGGCTGCATGCTGCCGCTCGGCGAACGAGGCGAAGCCCTTGACATGCTCGAGGTTGACGTATCCGTTGCCCACACCGCCGGTCCGAATGCTTACTACGGGCAACCGCCCGCTCGGCAGGCAGTAGCCTGTCCCCGCATCAAGACAATGGCTCAGCTGCTCGCGCTCGAACGAGATGCAATGAGGACCCGCAATTACACACCTTGCTACGCGCAGACTTTGACACGCCGCCGCAGCGCATCGGCGTTGCGCGGTCGACAGGAACCCTCCCCGTAGGCTTTGTCGGTCACCGAGGGATGGAGAGGGTCGTGCCGGAGCACTCGCCTAGCACGGGCGCGCTTAGACCTCGAGCGCGGCTGCTTCACACGATCGGCACAGAGCTGATCAGCAGCGAACGCGTCGCAGTAGTGGAACTCGTGAAGAACGCGTACGATGCGGACGCCGATCGAGTCGTCGTTCGCCTGTCGGGGCCGCTCCAACCGGGTGCGGGCTGTCTGCAGGTGCTGGACGACGGTCACGGCATGACGGCCGACACCGTGCGCAGTACTTGGCTCGAGGTTGCTACACCGCACCGTGCCCGTCAGCGGAGATCTGAGGGTCGCAGCCGGCGTGTTCTAGGCGAGAAGGGCATCGGGCGATTCGCCGCCGCGCGCCTCGCGGACAAGATGCTCCTAGTCAGTCGCCGCCCCGACGAGGACGTCGAAGTTGCGCTCGAAGTGGACTGGGACGACTTTCGGAACCCTGACAAGTACCTAGATGAGATTCGCGTGGGATGGCAGTCGAGGCAGCCGGAGACCATCCTCCGAACAGGCAGGGCTGCAAGCATTTGGGCCGCCGCCGGCGAGTCTGCCGCCGACCACGGCACCCTGATTGAGCTCACCCACCTATCTAGCACGTGGACGCAGCGTGATGCCTACGACCTAAGGCGGGACCTTTCGCGTCTCGTTTCGATGCGGGTAGAGGGCACCCACCAAGAGTTCGCGATCTCTCTTGTCTTGGAGGACACCCCCGCCGAGTGGGCGGATCTCACGGGTCCAGTCTCCTCCCCCAGGGAACTTGAGCGGGCGCCATACACCTTGATGGCAACCGTCGATCCATCGGGCGTCGCTAACATTCTTATAAACCTAGATGGCGTGGAGCACCAGATCGAACGCCACCTCAGCACAGTCAGGTCCGACTGGTTGCCCGCGGACGGCCCGATCCCTAGTGGTCCCTTCTCCATGGAGTTGAGGGTCTGGGATCGCGACAGAGAGGCGATGGCACGACAGGCCGGCGCCGACTTGAGCCCCCGCGAGTTCGGCAGACTACTTGACGACGCCAGCGGCGTCAGCGTATATCGAGACGGCTTTCGGGTCCTCCCATTCGGGGAGCCCGGCGACGACTGGCTGGGCCTAGACAAGCGTCGCATCAACAACCCCAGCCTTCGGATTAGCAACAACCAAGTCGTCGGCGATGTCTTCATCACCCACGACGAGAATCCCGACTTGCGCGATCAAACCAACAGAGAGGGCTTGATCGAAGGCCCTGCGTATGATGCGCTCGTTGGCGCCGTCATCGAAGTAGTGAACGAGCTGGAGCAGAGACGCTTCGCTTACCGGCGGTCCCAGAGTAAACCGGACCCTGCAAAGACGGGGACGCGCCTCTTCGAGGACATGCGTATCACTGACCTTGCTAGCGCCGTTCGGGACAGACACGGTGACGACACGGAACTGCTCGCGCTCGTCACGAGGCGCGAGACCCAGATCGACGAGAACATTTCCAAGGTCAAAGAGGTGTTGGCGCGTTACACGCGGCTGGCGACTCTCGGCCGCCTTGTGGACGACGTTATTCATCAAGGCCAGCACGCCGTTGGGCTGATCCGCAATAGGGCTCGCACTATGGACCGCGCATTGGGGCAGCCAGCCACTAGCGAACGCGATGCTGATCTCGATGTGGCGGTTAAGTCCATATCAACGCAAGCGGATGCCCTAGCGTCAATCTTTCGACGAATCGCCCCTTTTGGCGGGCGGCGGCGCGGCCGACCGAAAGAGTTGATTCTCGAGGAGGCCATTCGGGAAAGTCTTAGCGTACTCGAGTATCGGGCGAAACAGGTCGGCGCCACCATAACAATTGACGGGCCGGGAAGTCGAGTTACCATTGACCCCGTTGAGATCCAGGACGTAGTGGTCAACCTTGTGGACAATGCGCTTTACTGGGTAGGCCAAGTGCCAGCGGGTCAGCGGGTCGTACGCGTGACCGTGTCTAGGCCCGAAGAGGCTCAGGTGGCGATCACGGTCAGCGACACCGGCCCAGGTGTGTCAGAAGATTTACGCGACCTCATATTCGAGCCCTACTTCACTACCAAGCCCGAAGGAACAGGGCTCGGCCTCGCAATCGTCGGAGAACTTCTCGCGGATTATTACAACGGAGGCCTCGAGCTGTTAGACAGCGAGCTCGGCGGCGCCAGCTTTCGAGCGACTTTCAGGAGGCGCGCATGAGCGCCCCAAAGCCTCTGGGCGATGGAGCATATGCAGGAACCGCGGACAGAGCGTCAGCGACGGACCGGCTACCGGCTCCGACTCCCCCGTGGACGGTTCTTGTAGTCGATGACGAACCTGAGTATCTGGAGGATACGGCAGCAGAAATTCGCGACCGAGTTCGCGCCCCTGACGGCAGCCCTCCTCAGGTCGTCGCCGTCTCGTCCTTCTCGGAAGGCACAGACCTGCTCTCGGCCGGAACCGTGGATGTTGTTGTCTTGGACGTCCGAGAGGAAGGCTCCAACGGGGTTGGTATCCTGAACGAGGACCGCGGCGTCCAAGTTTTTGAGCACCTGAAACGCCTGCGCTTTCTTCCCGTCGTGTTCTTCACCGCGGTGGAGGGCCGAGTGGAGGACCTGGAGGAAGCACCTCTCGTTCAAGTCATCAGTAAGGCTCAAGGCAGCGAGGCCGCGGCGGAGGCCGTCGCTCGAGCCTTTGACAGTGGCGCACCGGTTGCCGTGCGAGCCCTCGGCGATCACGTACGTGAGGTAATGCGTCAGTATCTGTGGGACCACGTCGGACCCAAGTGGAAGTCTTACGGCAACGCTCCGCGAGACCAACTCGCCAATCTGTTGGTAGGACGCCTCGCCAAATCCTTGGAGCACGCTGCCACGACGGACCTACGAGGCGCCCTGGGCGACGCGATGCCCGAGGGCAAGCAGTGGCACCCAAGCAAGATGTACGTGTTGCCGCCGATGACATCCGAGCACACGACCGGCGACATCGTTCGAGCAGCTGATGGAACTTGGGCCGTGCTACTGACGCCGGCTTGTGACCTTGTCGTGCGCAAAGACGGGGAGCGCAAGGCGGAACGTCTCTTGCTCGCGGCGGCTCGGCCCCTCTTCGAGGTGCCCCCATTCGGTGAATGGAAGGACATCGACCGAGCCTTCCGGATCGTCGAAAGCGAGCCGGTCCCCAAGGGGGGCTTCTCGCCTGAACGCACAAGCGAACGCAGACAGGTGCAGTCTCGCGCGAAGACGCTGAATGCGCAGTGCCGAGAGATTCTCCGCGGGGCAAACGACCGATACTTTCACCTTCCCGCGTTCCTGGGCATCCCAGATCTGCTCATCGATCTTCAGTACATCGAGGCGCCGCCCGAAGGAGATTTAGAGACGCTGCAGCTAGTCGCATCCCTCAATCCGCCCTATGGTCAAGCATTGATGAATCGCTACATTCGGTACGTGGGCCGAATAGGCCTTGACGACCCTGACGTCGATTGGCTAATCGACGGCTTTCGTAGACAGGAAGCTGCGCAGGCCGATGTAGTTGAGGGGTGAGACGGGTAAAAGAATGCTGGACCTCTCAGGTGCTACGCCGGCTGGTGGCGGTCACGTCTCCCCCATGCACTTCGATTACCGCGCCTCCCCGTCGAGCGGGAGCACTGGCACGGGCCGGCACGGCCCCCGTCCCCACGCCTGCACGCCTGCACGCCTGCACTCACGGTCAGAAGGACCGCCGCGGAGCACCGTCGACCGCCCCCCGGCGAGGACAGTGCGGGATGCGGGGGTGCCGCCGGTGCCCGCCGCGGGGAGGTGCAACGCCCATTTTCGCTAGGACCACCAGCGTCCGCGGACACCACCGCGGTGAAGGCGGCATCGAGCGGGTCCGCGACTCCCTCTCGCCGATCTTCCAGGAAAAAGGCGGCTGCGTCGGGATGTCGATGCTCGCTGACCTGGACACCGGCCGGTGCATCGTGACGTCCGCCTGGGCCCACGAGTCGGCGATGCACGCCAGCGCCGAGGCCATGGAGGAGAGCCGTCGGCAGGCGGCCGAGGTGATGCGCGCCGACAGCGTCGAGGTCAGCGAGTGGCGGATCGCCCTCCTGCACCGGATGGGCCCCGCGGAGGACGGCGCCGCCACCAGGGGCATCTGGTCCAACCTCACCCCCGGCACTGCCGACGGGAGGGTCAACAGCTTCCGGATGGGCGCCCTCCAGTAGCTGGAGGACCTGCCCGGCTTCTGCAGCGTCAGCCTGATGATCGACATGGCCGGGCAGCACGCCGTCGCTGCTGTCACCTACGAAACCCGCGACGCCCTCGTCCTGTCCCGCGAGCGAGGCGCGGCGCTGCGCGACAGCACCGGCTCCTCGCTGGGGCTGACCATCACCGAGGTCGCCGAGTTCGACTTGGTCCTAGCCCACCTGCGGGTGCCCGAGATGGCCTGAGCGCGCCGGCCGGCGCGTCTCTCCACGCGCCGGCCGACCGCGCCTCAGCCCAGCCGCAGCGCCTTGAAGTCCGCGGCCTGGCCGGCGATCGCCTTCTCGGTGGGCAGCCGCTCCATCGACGACGCCCCAAAGAACCCGGCCACGCCGGTCGTCCGCTCCAGCACGTACTGCACGTCGGCGGGCTCGGCGATCGGCCCGCCGTGGCACAGCACCAGCACGTCGGGGCGCACCGCCACCGCGGCGTCGCGCAGCTGCTGCACCCGGGCGACCGCGTCGTCCAGCGTCATGGCGGTTTGCGCGCCGATGGTCCCGCTCGTCGTGAGGCCCATGTGCGGCACCAGGATGTCCGCACCGGCCTCGGTCATGGCCACCGCCTGCTCTTCGTCGAACACGTAGGGCGCCGTCACCAGCCCTCGCTCGTGCGCGGCGCGGATCATCTCGACCTCCAGGTCGAAGCCCATCCTGGTCTCCTCGAGGTTCGCCCGGAACGTCCCGTCGATCAGCCCCACCGTCGGGAAGTTCTGCACCCCGGCGAAGCCGATCCGCACCAGCTCGTCGAGGAACGGACCCATCAGCCGGAACGGGTCGGTGCCGCACACCCCGGCCAGCACCGGGGTGTCGCGCACGACCGGCAGCACCTCACGCGCCATGTCGACCACGATCGCGTTCGCGTCGCCGTAGGGCATCAGCCCGGCCAATGACCCGCGGCCGGCCATCCGGTAGCGCCCCGAGTTGTAGATGATCAGCAGGTCGACCCCGCCGGCCTCCGCGGCCTTCGCCGACAGGCCCGTGCCGGCGCCTGCGCCGATGATCGGCCGGCCCGCGGCGGCGGTCTCCAGCATTCGAGCTCGTGCGGTCGCGGCGTCCATCAGTTCTCCTCAGCGGTGATCAGGGCGTGCAGTCGCTCGGCGGCCAGCCGGCCGAAGCCGGGGTCGTTGATCGCGCCGTCCCAGTCGGTGACCGGCACGTCGGTACCGGCCAGCCCCTCCCGGACGGCGGTGAACAGGGCTTCGTCCGCAGAAGGGTCGGCGAACGGCCCATCCGGGACGTCGATCCCCGAGACCCCACCCAGCGGCAGCAGCACCTCCGCCGGACCGGCGGCCGCGGCCACCTTCGTCGCGACCCGCCGCCCAAGCTCAGCGCTCTCGTCGACAGTGGTGCGCATCAGCGTCACCGTCGGGTTGTGCACCAGCAACCGCCGGTCGTCGAACTGCGCCGGCACCGTCTCCCGGCCGCCGAAGTTGACCATATCCAGCGCACCGACGCTGACCACCTGCGGGATGCCGCGGCGCCCGGCAGCCTCCAGCCGGTGCGGACCCGCGGTGAGCACCCCGCCCACCAGGTCGTCGGCCAGCTCCGTGGTGGTCAGGTCGAGCACTCCGGCGAGCAGCCCGGCGTCGGCCAGGCCCTCCAGCGCGCGCCCGCCCGAACCGGTGGCGTGGAAGACCAGCACTTCGTAGCCCAGCTCGGTCAGCCGGCCCCGCGCCTCGTCGACAGCGGGCGTGGTCAGCCCGAACATGCTCGCGCCGATCAGCGGCCTCTCGTCGGCCGCGGGTTCCGCCGTCCGTCGTTCGTAGGCGGCAGCCATGCCGGCCGCCGCGGCTGCGGCGTTGCCGAGCACCGCCCGGGAGATCGAGTTGAGCCCCGAGATGTCGACGACGGAGTACATCAGCGTCACGTCGGACTGCCCGACGTAGGGCGCGACGTCCCCCGACGCCATCGTCGACACCAGCAGCTTCGGCACGCCGACCGGCAGCGCCTGCATCGCCGGTGCCGCGATCGACGAACCCCCGGACCCGCCGACGGCGAGGACGGCGTGCAGCCGCCCCTGCTCGAACAGCTCCCGGACGACGACCGCCGCGCCCCGCCCCATCGCGTCCATCACCGCACCGCGGTCCCGCGCCGCCAGCAGCGGACCGACGTCCACGCCCGACCGCGCGGCGACCTCGGACGACCGGACGTCGGCCGGCGAACCGTCGGTGAAGCTGCCGACGTCCACCGTCACCACCACGCACCCGCAGGCCTCGAGTTGTTCGCGCAGCCAGCCGTACTCCTCGCCCTTGGTGTCGAGCGTGCCCAGCAGAACCACGGTCGCCATCGACCGCCTCCAGTCGTCGAGGGGGTTGAGTGGTCAGCGCCGGCGCAGCGAGGCGTCGGTGAGCGCGGGCGGGGCGTAGCCCGCGTCGTCCGCGCGGATGTTGGTGCCCGGCGGCACGATCGCGTCGATGGCGTCCAGGACGTCGTCCGACAGCTCGACGTCCACAGCCGGCAGCTGGCTGGTGAGCTGCTCCATCGTCCGCGGCCCGATGATCGACGACGTCACCCCCGGGTGCCGGATGGTGAACGCGATGGCCAGCTGCGGCAGGCTCACGCCAGCCTGCTCGGCCACCCCGGCCAGCGCATCGGCGGCGTCCAACTTGCGCTGGTTGACCGGGTCCGACAGGTCGTAGCGGCCGGCCATCCGGCCACCCATCGCCGACGCGCGGTGCGTCTCCGGGGCGTCGGCGCCCTTGCGCCACTTGCCCGACAGCCACCCACCGGCCAGCGGGCTCCACACCAGCGTTCCCATCCCGTACTCCTGGGTCACCGGCAGCAGCTCCCGCTCGATGCCGCGGACCAGCATCGAGTACGGCGGCTGCTCGGTCACGAACCGCCCGCTCCGGCGATCAGCAGAAGCCCACTGCGCCTGCACCACCTGCGACGGCAGGAACGTCGAGCTTCCGAAGTAACGGATCTTCCCCGCCCGCACCAGGTCGGTCAGCGCGTCCAGGGTCTCCTCGATCTCCGTCTCGGGCGAGGGACGGTGGATCTGGTACAGGTCGATGTGGTCGGTCTGCAGCCGCCGCAGGCTGTTCTCCACCTCCGTCACCAGCCACCGTCGGCTGTTGCCCTGCTGGTTGGGGTCCTCCCCCATCGCGCCGTGCGCCTTGGTCGCCAGGACGACGTCCTCCCGCCGTCCCCCGGCGAGCGCCTTACCGACGATCTCCTCGCTCTCCCCCGCCGAGTACACGTCCGCGGTGTCCACGAAGTTGATCCCGGCGTCCAGCGCGGCGTGGATGATCCGCACCGACTCGTCGTGGTCGGGGTTGCCCCACTGGCCGAACATCATCGCCCCGAGGCAGAGCGGGCTGACCTTGACGCCGGTACGACCGAGCGTGCGCATCTCCATGTCCCCTTCCTACGCCTCGACGCCGAACCGGGTTGACAGCTGCACTATCGATAGCGATGCTCTCGACGTGCGAATTGCCGAGTTGGCCGAGCGGAGCGGAGTCAGCGCTGCCTCGATCAAGTGGTACGTCAGCGAGGGCCTGCTGCCCGCGGGCGAGCGCACCGGCTACAACCAGACCGAGTACGACGACGACCACCTCGCCCGGCTCCGGCTCATCCGCTCGCTCGTCGAGGTCGGTGGCCTGTCCGTCGGCGCCGCCAAGGACGTCCTCGCCGCTGCCGACGACCCCGACCACCCGTTCGGCAACACCCTCGGCATCGCCCAGGCCTCCCTCCCCCGCGTCACCGCACCGCCGTCCGCCGAGTCGCTGCGCCGGGTCGCCGACGTCGCCCGCCGTCAGGGCTGGACCGTCCACGACGGCAACCCCGGCCTGGTCGCGGCCGCCGGCGTCCTCGACCGCTACCTGGCGCTGGGACGTGACGACCTCGCCGCCGTCCTGCCTGCCTACGCCCGTGCCGCCGAGGTCGTCGCCGAGGCCGACCTCGACACCGTCTCCAAGAAGTTGGACGCCGGTCCCGCGACCGCCGCCCAGACCGTCGTCGTCGGCACCGTGCTCGGCGACGCACTCCTCGCAGGACTC
>Ga0325400_1000492_pt1 | contig 29328 bp, 17 predicted proteins | sample PopdelMetagenome_2_FD_205662 | JGI IMG/M metagenome (GOLD analysis project Ga0325400, IMG submission 205662) | Populus deltoides microbial communities from Bellville, Georgia, United States - Xylem-PdKOR-R1 | ecosystem: Host-associated > Plants > Phyllosphere > Stem > Wood/Secondary xylem...
GTCTGCTACTGCAGCGATTGCCAGGCGGGCGGTCGTCAAATCGAGGCGCTGGACGGCGCCGTGGCGGTGCTCGATCCAGATGGCGGCACACCGTATCTCACCTTCCGACGCGACCGGTTTGCCTGCGTCGAGGGTGAGGAGTTGCTCATAGGGTACAAGCTCGGTGAGAAGGCGCCGACGCAGCGGTTCGTCGCGTCGTGCTGCAATTCGGGCATGTTCATCGAATTTGGACCGGGTTTTTGGGTGTCCGCCTATCGCCTGCGCTTCGCCGAGCCGCTTCCACCGATCGAGATGAGGAACAAGGTCGAACGGCGGCAGGCAGACTCACCGCTGCCAGCCGACGCTCCGGCCCATCAAGGTTTTCCTCTCATTCTCTTTTGGCGACTAATCACAGCGCGTATCGCAATGCTGATTGGAAGGTAGCGGACCGGATTGGCGCGACGGCCATTCTGGCCATACTTGCTTGAAGACAGTCTGCCTGTAGTCCTCGATCAAGGTCGTCGCAGAGGTGCAGCGTATTTCATTGGCGCGCCTGAACGGCCGCGCGATCTAACCCGCTGCCGGCCGCGCTGCCTCAGAAGCTCGCACCCATCTCCACGCCGTAGAAGCGCGGCTCGCCCGCAATGTAGGTGGGATCGCCGAAGCCGCCGCCGGTGTTGCCGGCGTCTAGCAGGTAGCGCTTGTTGGTGAGGTTGCGGGCGAAAGCGCCGATGCGGTAGCGCCCGCCCGCCAACTCCACGCCGACGCGCGCGTTGACCAAGGTGTAGCCGCCGGTGCTGATCGCGGCTGAGTTGGGTAGCTCGAAAAATTGCTGGCTCTGATACGTCACCGACGGGGTGGCGTAGAGGGTGAAACGATCCGCCAAGGGCAGCCGCAGCGTGGCACCGCCCGATGCGGTGTAGCGCGGCTGCAGACGGAAGCGCGCGCCGGCATAGGTTGCAGCAATGTTGCGTCCGCGATCGATGCGCCCGTCAATGTAGGCGAAGCTGCCGAACGCGGAGAGCACGGGTGACAGGCGGTAGGTCGCCTCCAGTTCCACGCCCGGGTTCTTGGCCGAGCCAGCGCTCTGCGTGGTGGTGACGCCGTTATTGGTCACCGACACCTGGAAGCCGTTATAGGTCTGGTAGAAGCCGGACAGCGTAGCCGTCAGATTGCGCGTGCCGATCTTGATGCCGCCCTCGTAGTTCCACACGATCTCGTCCGGCACGATCTGCAGCGCCGGCCGAACAGGCGTTCCCGCCGCCGCGGCTAGCTGCACCACCGGCGAGCGGCGGCCCTTGCTGATCGTGGCGTACAGGTTCATGCCCGAGCCCACCCGGAACAGCGCGTTGAAGCGCGGCAGCACGGCCGCGAACGAGTCCTCCGCGCTAAACTTCGCGCCGCCCGTGCTGGCGGTGCCGAGCAGGCTGGAGCGCACGCCCAGGCCTGCCAGCAGCACCGAGTTCGGCTGGACGGAGCTGTATTGCGACCGCCGCCGCTCGATCAGCACGCGCGCGCCCGCGGTCAGCTCCAGCCTGGGGTCGGGCGTCCAGGTCGCGTCGCCGAACACCGAGTAGGTGTCGTTGTGGCCGTAGTTGGTAAAGACCGACTGATATGGGATCTGCGTTGCGGCCCCCCGCGTCAGTATGGCGGTAGCGCGCGTGGCCGGAACGGTGCCGTTCGGCGCCACGCAGCCGAGCCCCGTCGGCACGCCCGCACCGCCCAGCGCGGTACGGATCGCTGCAAAGGTCGGGCTGACCGAGCAAGCGAGATAGGTGCCCTCCTCCGTCGAGAACGGCACGCGCTGGAAGCCGTCTTCGAAAAAGGCGTTCCAGCCGAGGGAGGCGCGCAGCCGCGATCCTTCGAAGGCGATTCGGCCCTCGTGGCTGAACTGGTGGCCGCGCGCGTCTTCGGCGAACTCCAAGTACCAGGCCGGGCCACCGTCGGCGTCGAACACCTCGTTGGACTTGAAGCGGCGGTAGCCGTTGACGGTGGTGAAGGTGATGCCCGGCGTCAGTTCCGCCACGACCGTCAAGTTCGCATCGTAGACGTCGCGCTTCAGGCCGAGCTTGGCCGCGCCCAGCACGGCAGCGCTGAACGGCGAGCCGGACAGCTCGGCCCGGCCGTAATCACCTGTCTGCCCGCCGGTGGGCGCAAAGGCGCGCGACTTGAAGGCGGTGCCGGGGTTGCGCTGGCCGTCATAGGTCAGCGTGGCGGTAGCGGTGATCGTGTCGACGGGGCGCCAGCGCAGCGTGCCGCGCAGGCCACGCTGGTCCTGACCGTTAAGGTCGTCCTGATCGATCCGCCCCTGGTTCTGATTGGGCACATTGGGATCGCCCGCGATATTGCGGACATAGCCGTCGCGATGCTTGTAGGCGAAGGCCAATCGCCCGGCGAGCACGTCGTTGCCGAGGTTGACGAAGCCCGACACCTGCCCGCGCCGGTAGTTGCCGTAAGTAGCCACCAGGCCCGCCGACGTGCCGGGCTCGGGCGGGGCCGGGATGATGGAGATGGCGCCGATGGAAGCCGCCGTGCCGAACAGTGTCGCCTGCGGCCCCTTGACCACCTCCACCCGCTGAATGTCGAACAGGTCCTGATAGGCGCCGCGCGAGCGGGAGATGTCCACGCCGTTGTAGTAGAGCGTCACGCGCGCGCCCTGCTGCGCCGATCCGTTGTCCGAGGTGATGCCGCGGATCACGAAACCCGGATTGTTGGCGCTCTGCTCCTGGATGCGCAGCCCCGGCACGAACAGCGCGGCCTCGGACAGCGAGTTCACTCCGATGTCCGCCAGCCGCGATCCGGTGAGCGCGGTGACGGTGACGGGTACGTCCGTCACCTTCTGCTCGCGCTTCTGCGCGGTGACGACGATGTCGTCGGCGGGCGCATCGGCGGCGGGAACGTTAGAGGTCTGCGCCAGCGCCGCGGAGGACCCGCAGGCGAGCAGCGCCGCGGCGAGGCCGCGGACAGACATGGTCATGTGGTGATCACCCCAATTCGGACGGGGGGAGCCTAGGCGGCGACCATGGCAGTTCCGCTGCGATCGTGCGTCCATCGTATGACACAGGCCCTGCTTTCTGCATGGCAGGTACGCAGGCCGACGATCCGGGAGCGGCTTACGAGGCGGCGGGTGCAGCCGTCCCAAAGCCTGCGGCAACATTGCCTAGGGCAATCTCCGCTGCAGGTTGCTGACCGCCGACCGCCAAAGGCTAGAGATCGTCCCGGTCGGAGCCATCGTCCATGGCGGCTGTTTCCTGGCCAGCGTCGACAAGCGCGCAGGCGTAGCGGCCGTCGCCGATGCGCTAACCGCGAGCGATTTTGCGAGCTGGAAGGTGGATTTGCCGGGTTGGCGATCGTCGGGGTGGATGCCCAGGTGTGCGGCCGACCGGTGATCGTGATGCTGATGGGCGGAATGCCGGCCGAGCGCCCGGTCGAGTACCACCTGGTGAGCCCTCAGGATCACCTGCGCTCGGCGTCCGCAGCTTTGCCGGAAGGCAAGCGCTCGCATGGGCTTCTCGGCAGTAGGAGATCTCGGCAAAGAGCCGCCGGGGAAGGCCAAAAATGCGCCTGTTCTCTGGCTTGCGCAGATATTTGAGACCCGTTGGCGGAGACGGAGGGATTCGAACCCTCGGTACGGGTATCCCCGTACGGCGGTTTAGCAAACCGCTGGTTTCAGCCACTCACCCACGTCTCCGGGTCGTCCGGCCGAGCGGCTATACGCGGGCCGAAGGCGGCGATCAATTGCTTCCGTGCCGCGTTCAGGTTTGGGTCAGCGGCCACGGCGGAAGCCGGGACATAGGCATGGGGGCGAGGCGAAACATGAGGTGGACGGCGCTGGCGTTGGCGGCATTCGGCCTGGCGGCAACGCCCGCCGCCGCGCAGATGCGCACCGTTGATCCGAACCGGGCAGGCGCTCTGGCCGCACCACCCGGCGCGCAGCCGCCTGTGGCGGACAGGGTCACGCCGGAGCAGGCGCCGCCGCCGCCATCTCCCGCCCAGCCCGATGCGCAGCCCGCAGGCACCGAAGCGCCGCCGTCGGCGACGGATGCCGAACGTGCGGCACGTGCTTCGGCCGAGAACACCTTTCGCCAGCAGGACGTGCTGACCGCCGCCGATGGCGTGTTCGGCAAGGGAACGTCCGAACTCGCCCGGCTGCTGGAGCGCATCCTGCGCGAGCAGGGGGAGCCTAACGCCTACATCGCCGGCCACGAGGCGGGCGGTGCGTTCGTGGTGGGCCTGCGCTACGGATCGGGCACCTTGTTCCACAAGGTAGAGGGCAAGCGTCGCGTGCACTGGACGGGCCCGTCCGCCGGCTTCGACTTCGGCGGCAGCGCGTCCAAGGTGTTCGTCTTGGTTTACAATCTGTACGACACGCAGGAGCTCTACCGCCGCTATCCCGCCGCAGAAGGGCAGATCTACGCGGTCGGCGGCTTCACCGCCAGCTACCTGCGCTGGAAGGACGTGGTGTTGATCCCGATCCGGCTGGGCGTCGGTTGGCGGCTGGGGGCCAATGTCGGCTATATGAATTTTTCGGAGAAGATGCGGCTCGTGCCGTTCTGAGGCTAGGTCAGCCCGGCAGCCCAATGACGGCCACCTGCCGGCCATAATCGGGCTCGCCGCGGTGCGTGGCGCGACGATAGCTGAAGAAGCGCCGCTCGTCGGCATAGGTGTCGAGGCCAAGCGCCTCTACCCGCGTGATCCCCGCCGCGGCGAGGCGGGCCGCCACATAGGCCTCGAGGTCGAACCGGTGATGTCCTGGGCGAGCTGGGGCGAGGAAGCGTTCGTTGGCCGGGTCCGCCTGTTCGAAGCGGCGGGCGAAGGCGTCATCCACCTCGTAGGAGGCGCGCGCGATGCACGGGCCGATCGCGGCCGCGATGCGCGCCCGATCCGCTCCCAGCCGCTCCATGGCGAGCAGGCAGGCGTCGGTCACGCCGGCAAGCGCGCCCTTCCACCCCGCATGCGCCGCGCCGACCACGCTTGCGTCCGCATCCGCCAGCAGCACGGGCGCGCAATCGGCGGTGAGGATGCCGAGCAGCAGGCCCGGACGGTCGGTGACCAGCGCGTCGGCGCGGGGCCGCGCCGCATCGTCCCATGGCGCGGCGACCGCCACGGCATCGGCGGAGTGAACCTGCCACGCCGTCAGCAGCGCCGCACCGGGCAATATCGCCGCCACAACCCGTGCGCGGTTCTCGGCCACCTCCGGCGTGGCCGGTGCGCCGCGGAGCCCCACGTCCAGGCCCGCGCAGACGCCCCGGCTGACCCCGCCCTCCCGGCCGAGGAAGCCATGCGGCACCTGCGCCAGCAGGCGCGAGCGGATCGGGCGGGGCGGGGCATCCTGGCCCGGTGACGGATCCTGGCTCGCCCTTGTGGCTGCATCTGTCATGTCGCGATCCGGCGTAGGCGGTGGCCCCGATCGGGCGCAAGCGCCCAGGTCAGCCGAACCCTGCGGGCGAGGGCCAGCCGGGCGCCGCCGCAGCCAGCACCTTGAACAGCCGCCCCATCTCGGCGGGGTCGACCAGCCGGCGATAGGCGACGGCCACCGCCTCCGCTTGGTCGGGCGCGGCGCGGGCCAGCGCCGCGGCGCGCTGTGCCAGGCCCAACGTGACAAGCCATTGGCCCTGCTCGACCGGTCCTGTGACACGTGCCCCGCCGGCCGCGAATGCCGCCGCAAGCGCGCCGAAGTCGACATGCGCGGTCAGGTCCTGCGCGCCGGGCGCGGCTAACGGATCGGCGAAGGCGTGGCAGCGCACCGCCTGCAGCGTATCGCCGACGAGGCCGCCCGCATGACCATAGTCGATCGCCAGCAGCGCGCCGCCGCCCTCGGCAAGCCGCTCCCCCAGCGCGCGCGCCAGCGCGGTGGCGGCGGGACGGTCCTCTACGATGCTGCCGATGGGCGCTTGATGCAGCGCGGGCAACATGGTGAGCGCCTGATCAACTCCTGCCGCAACGGGCGTGAAGCCGTCCGGCCGGTGCGTCACCAGCCGCTCGGCCCAGCCATCGGCTGTGCGCTGCCATTGGCGGACGGGCAGCGCGTCGAAGAATTCGTTCGCGACTACCAGCAGCGCCATGTCGTCCGGCAAGGTGCCAACCGCGTCGTGCCACGTCGCATCCGGCAGCACCGCACGCTGGCGCGCCCGCAGGACCGGGCTGGTCTCGACAAGGTGGACGCGCGGCGCGAGCCCCGCCTTGCGCATCGCGCGCAACGCATCGACCGCCAACGTGCCGCGTCCGGGGCCAAGTTCGACATAGGCGGCGGCCGGGCGGCCGGCGCGGTGCCACAGGTCAGCCAACGCCAGGCCGACCAGTTCGCCGAACATTTGGCTCACTTCCGGCGCGGTGGTGAAATCGCCGGCCACGCCCAGCGGATCGCGCGTGGCGTAGTAATGCGCGTTGGCCAGCACCATGAAGCGTTCAAGCGGCATCGACCCGCCTGCCGCGATCTCCTCCGCCAGCCGCGCTGCCAGGTCAGGCGACGCTGGCATCGCCTGCGATCGGCTCCACCCGCACGCGGCGCCGGTTGGCGGTGGCCATGAACCACGCGCCGACCAGGATCATGGGAAAGCTGAGCGTCTGCCCCATGGAAAGCCCCCATGGCAGGATGCCGAGCTGCACGTCCGGTTCGCGGAAGAACTCGACCACGAAGCGCGCCGTGCCATAGCCCGCCAGGAACAGGCCGAGCAGGAAACCCGGCTTGTAGCGCGCCTCCGTGCGCCAGAAGGCGAGCGCCAACAGCGTGAACAGCACCACGCCCTCCAGTCCCGCCTCGTAGAGCTGGCTCGGATGGCGGGCGGGTTCGGGCAGGCCCGGCGGCACTGTATCGGGAAAGACGATGCCCCACGGCACGGTGGTCGCCCGCCCCCACAGCTCGCCGTTGACGAAGTTGGCGAGCCGGCCGCAGAACAGGCCGATCGGTGCCACGCAGGCGACGTAGTCATGGATGCGCACCGCCGACAGACCATTGCGCCGCGCCAGCAGGACGATGGCCGCGACCATGCCGAGCGCGCCGCCATGGAAGCTCATGCCGCCGTTCCACAGCCGCAGCACCTCCAGCGGGGTCCGCAGCATCCATGGATCATAGAAGATGACATAGGCCAGTCGTCCGCCGAGCAGGATGCCGAGGGTCGCATAGAAGACGAGGTCGTCGGCGTGGCGCCGCGCCATCGGCGCGCCAGGGCGGGCCAGCAGCCGCAGCAGATACCACCAGCCGCCCAAGATGCCGGCGATGTAGGCAAGCGAATACCAGCGCACCTGCAACGGCCCGAGCGTCAGCGCCACGGGATCGAGGTGAAGGTCCGCATAGCGGATCGGGCCGGCGGTGACGGCCGCGGCGGCGAGCGGAAGCAGGCTCATGCGCGGCGGCTTAGCGCGGGAACGGCCCGGGCAGAAGCGGCATGTAACGAGCCGCGCCGTTCAGGCGAGCATGCCGCGAAACAGCCTAAGCTCGGACAGGGCGGCCTTGGGGATCGAATAGTCCAGCGCCGTGGCAATCGCCGCCTCGCGCATCCGCAGCCGCGCGGCGGGGGCGAGCGCCGCCCAGGCGGCCACCGCCGCCAGGATCTCGTCGTCGCTGCGAGTATCCACCAGCAGGCCGTTGTCCCAGTGGCGTACATATTCGTCCGCCCCGCCGAACAGCGGCAGCAGCGCCGCGGCGCCGCATGCCATCGCCTCCAGCCCGGTGCGACCGAACGCCTGATAGTCGGACAGGTCCAGGAACAGGTCGGTGCCGCGCAGCACGGCCGCAACCTCCGTCCGGCGCAACGGCCCGCGCAGCGCCACCCGATCGGACAGGCGGATGCCCGCCGCGGCGAGTTCCTCGCGCGAGCTGCCGAAGGCGATCGGCGCCAGCCGGTCGCCGTGCCGGTCGGCCAGAAGCTCCAGGATGCGCGCGGTGCGGCGCGGGGCCCGGCGCGGCGTTTTGGGCCGGATCATCGCGGCGATCGCCAACCGGTCGTCCGCGCGGGGCGGGCCGGGGTGGAAGACGTCGTGGTCTATGCTCGCCCGCACGCGCGCGACCGGCCGGCCGTGGTTGCGCGACACGACGTCGCACAGCCAATCGGTCTTGGCGAACAAGGTCGCGTCGGGATGAACGGTGTAGGAGCGTCGCGCACCGTCCCAGGCGGGAGAGCCCGGGACGCAGAACAGCGGCTCGTAATCCTGCACGTAATAGGCCGTGCGCATCGCCGGGCCGCCCGCCAGCGCGTCGGCAAGGAGGTGCGCCGACTCCCATGCAGTGGCGACGGCGATGTCGTGCCGACGCGTCACCGGTCCGAGCTCGGCCGCGTCGGCATAAGCGTGCAGCGCGATACGGCGGGCATCCAGCTCGGGATAAGCGAGGCGCAGGTCGTCGAGCGTGGCGGTGCCGTTGGCGAGGCCGACCTCCACGCCCAGGCGCTGCAGCCCCAGGCATTCCTGCACAACCGAATGGGCACCGCCCCCGCCGCCCCGGCCGGGAAGCACGAATAGCACGCGCATCAGGCCCCTCCCGCCACGCAAGTAGGCCAGGCCGCCCGCACCGCCGCGCGCACCTCCGCAAGTGCCGGCACGGAGAGAAAGGTACGGCCCAGCGCGGCGAAATCGACGTCGGGATGCAGTGCACGCAAGGCTAGGTCGCCCGCCCGCGACAAGTCGGTTCGGCGCGCATGGCCGAACGAGCGCGACTTCAGATGGTGGACATAGACATGGGCCGCCAGCCGGAGCCGCCAGCCGGCCTTGCGCAGGCGCAGGCAGAGGTCGTTCTCCTCGCCATAACCCTGCGGAAAGGCGGCCACGTCGAAGCCGCCCACGGCCAGCACCGCCTCGCGACGCAGGCACAGGCAGAAGCCGTTGAGCAGCGGCACGTCCGGCGCGTCGCGCGGCGCAGCCTCGGCCACCAATGCCCCCATATTCGCCGGCGACCAGCCTGGGGGCAGCGCGTTCACCGCCCAGCGGCCGGTGCCGTCATGCGTTTCGGGCACGGACTGATAGCTCGCCGCGTTGGACACGGGACCGACTGCGCCGGTCCGCGCATCGTCGGCCGCCACCGACAGCAGGCCGTCGAGCCAGCCGGGCGTCACCACCGTGTCGCTGTTGAGCAGCACCACCCAGTCCGCATCCGAAGCGGTCATCGCACGCTGCGCGGTTGCGGTATAGCCAAGGTGCTGCGGATTGGGATCGAACCGCATCCACGGCCGCTCGGCGATGAAGGCCAGCACGCGCTGGCGCGTATCCTCGTCCGAACCGTCGTCCAGGATGCGCACCGTGTGCGGGACGCCGCCTGCGTCGGCCAGCGCGCGCAGGCAGCCCAGCGTCTCGTCCGCTGCATTGTGCACGGGCACGGCGACCTCCACCGTGCCGGCCGCCAGCGCGGGCCAGCGCCAGCGGCGCGGCTCTGCTGGAGGCGGGGGAAGGGGGGCACGCACGGCCGGGTGCAGCGCTCGCTCGCCACGCCAGCCCTCCAGCCCACGCAATGCCCCCACTTGGGCGGCCACGTTGCGATCCTCCCAGGCGAGCGGGCCCGGCGTGGCAGGCTGCGGAGGGACGCCGAAGCGCAGTTGCACATCGGCCAGCATGAGCGCCGTCGGGCGATCCAGCTCGAACACCAGCAGCCACTCGTCGGCAGCGCCGGGTAGGTCGAATCCGTCCTGCTCGCGCGGTGTTGTCGTAAAGGCGAAGCGTAGTTGCTCCCAACGCCGTGTCAGCACCACGCGGCGGGCGATCACGGCAGCGACCAAGTCGGGCTCCGGTCCGCCGACGCGGCGACGCACGAGACGCACGCGATCGATTTGGTTCCACATCGTCGCCGCTTTGTCGCCGAGCCGCGCGGCGAACGTCAGTTCGCCCATCCCTGCGGCCACGCCCGCAAGCCGCACCTCGACGCGCACGGGCGCCGACACGGACAGCGACAGGGCATAATGGCCGGGCGCGCCGTTCGGCGCGGGCCCCGCCGCGACCTCCGCCGCCCCGCCCTCCGGGTTGGCGAGCGACCAGCCGTCCGCCAGTTCGAAGCGCGTCGTCCGTTCTTGGAACGCAAGGCCGGCCGGCCAGCTCACAAGGTCGGCATTGACGACGCGATTGACGTCCGCCCCGATGTTCGGGGGTATCGGCCGTGGAGCATCGGCCAGCGTGTGCAGATCGGGCGCACCGCAATGGACGCCCGCCACTTCCACGACCAGCCGTTCGTCCGCATGCCCCGGATCGGCGACGAGTTCCAGCCGCGGCGCCGCGAGCGGCGCGGCGGCGAGGTCGGCCACCAGGCGCGCGCCCCGCCAGCGCGTACCAGTGGTCAGCGGGAGGCTCGCCCGCTCCGCGTCGCCGTCCATCAGCCGCAGGGCGAGCGGCACGGGGCGCGATGCGCGCACGAACAGCGCAAGGCCGATTGCGGCCGCCTCGCCCCCGAACGGCCGCATGGCGTGCGACAGCATCACCCGCTCGCGCGCGCCCGGCCCTAACTGCGCGGCGAGCAACTCGCCCGTGAGCCCCCATTCGTCCTTGAGCGTGGGGGGAAAGGCGTAGTGGCCGCGCTCCACCGTCACGTCCGATCCGGGGGCGAAGCCCGCCAGGCCGCCGGTCAGCATGCGGCGCGGCACGGGCGTGGGCGCTAGCAGAAGGTCCTCGCCGATGCGCCTGCCGTCCTCCGTCAACAGCCGCAGTCGGATGCGTGTGCCGGTCAGCGTCTCGTCCAGGCTGAAATCGGCGACGTTGTCGACGAGCGTCAGCCGCAGTCGGGCCAGCGATGCCGCCGCACCGCTTGCCGCCGGCAGCAACTCGGCCAGAATCGTGGCGCGGGGCGGAAAAGCGAGCCCCGCACCAAATGTGAGACGATACCAGCCGTCGCCGGCCGCCTCCACGCGCTTGTCCGCGAGCTGGGCGAGCGACGGGGCCGCAGGATCAGGCACCGTGCCGGTATATGCGACGGCAAGGTTTCGACCCAGCAGCGCTAACGGATCGGTCGCGGCCAAGCTCAGGCGGAAGGGCAGCGCCTGGCGATCGCTCCAGCCCCATTCCGCGCTCCACTCGTCCGGCTCCAGCCGACGGCCGTCGAGCCAGACGTCCAGTTCCTCACGCAGGCCAGGCGGCCCGGTCAGGACGCCTTCGATGGCGTCGGGGCCGACCCTGCGCAGCGTGGCGGCGGGCACGGCCGTACCGGCGGGAATGGAAAAGGCGGCCCGGCGCGTCTTGAGCGGCGACTGGCGATAGCCCTCGGTCGCGACCTCGACCGCGATGGTGTGTTCATGCCCGTCAATGAACACGGGCGGCACCGCCCAGGCAAAGGCGAAGCGGCCGTCACCCTCGCCCGACTCGACCAGCCGCTCGTTGAGCCGGTCGGCGCGGACGGTGGCGACCACGGCGCCGTTGATGCGGATCGCGACGTCCAGGCGCAGGTCCGGGCGCTTGCGGTCGCGGCACCATCCGCGCACGACATTGTCGCCCTCCACCGCGAACCAGCCCGAAGCGCCCGCGGGTGGCGGCAGTGGCGCTGCAGCAGGCACATCCGTCATGGTGCCGTCCATCCCTCGGCGCGGAGAAGCGCTCGCACCGGCCAGGGCAGCGCCAGAGGCGCGGGCGACTGCGCGGACGAGGCTCCCCGGCCTGCAACGGTCATCGCGGAAAAGCCGTAGCGCGCCAGCCGATGACCCCACATCAGGGCGACGTCGTCGGGCGAGCCATCCTCCGGCGGGGGCACGATGGCGGCCCGACCGGTCGCAATGGCGAGCAGGCCGAACGAGACCGCGTCGACCACGCCCGCGTCCGGCTCCCGCCCCAGCAATTCGTCCGCGCCGATGCGCAGTCCGCTGGACCAGTTGGGTTGTGCCAGCCCGACCGGGCCGACGCGCGGATGGGTACACCAGCGCGCCATGCGCGTCAGGTCGGCGGGGCCGGGCGGTACGCTGCCGTCGGACAGCAGCAGCACGTCGCCATCCGCGCCTGCCATCATGGCTCGGATCGTGGCCATGTCGCCCTCGGCACCGTCCACCAGCCGCGCGCGCGCCGCCGGGTTGTTCAACGGGCCCAGCATCGCCTCGGCTGCCGCCAAACGATTGGACGCGTCCGACCCGCGACCCGCGGGCACCAGGATGTCCAGCGGTCCCGACAGCCCGGCCACGATCGCGGCCAGTGCGGGCAGGCCGGGCTCGTCCCAGCCGCGCCATACGCCGATCGACAGCCGGGCGGGTGCGGCGCGCGGCAGCACCGCGTCGTCCCCGATCTCCCACGTCGCCGCATCCAGCACGGCGCGCCAGCGCGCGGCCCGGCGCTCCCCGCCCGGCTCCTCCGCCCTGCCGATCCCGGGCGGGGCCAGCGCGCCCCACAGCAGGTCGTCGCGCGTCGCGAGCCACAGCAGCAGCGGCGAGAGCAGGCCCGCCGCCAGGTCGCCGGCCAGGCCCGGAAGACCCGCGAGCAGGTCCGCGCGCACCGCCACGGTGCGCGCGCGGGCGGGGGCGGCGAGAATGGCGGCGCGCGCGGCGTCGCCGTCGGCCGCCGGCCGCTCGCCATCCACCACGATCACGTCCGGCAAGCCGGGATGCCGCGCGAGCGCACCCGCCAGCGCAGGATCAAGCACGGTGCCGGACGGTGTGAGCAGCACCAGCCCGCCGCCAGAGGCGACCTGGTCGAGCGGCGCGCCCGCCTGCTCGTTGACGAGGCGCACGTGGGGGTAAAGCTGTTCGGCCCAGCCGGCGCGGGTCATGGCGGCGTCGCCAGGGCCGGCGGCCAGCCACAGCGTCACCGTCGGCTCAGCCTTGGCGGTCGGCCGGGTGGCCCGACGTGCGGCGGCGGGGAGGGCATCCGGCGCGGATGTCTTGTTGGCCGAAGCAGGAGCAACGGCCTCCTGGCGCTCATCCGCCGGCAGCTCCACCTTGAAGTCGCGCGCGCGGCGGAGCTCATGTGCGGTGCCCGAGACGCGCGCGCGCAGGCGATCGGCCGCGCCGGGCGCGAGGCCGGCCGGAAGCTCGAAGACGAAGCCGCGTGCGCCGCTTGGGAAACCCTTCTCGTACAGCCGCGGCCGGCTGCGGTCGGCCATGACGCTGCCCAGGAAATGCTCGTCGTCGTAGATGTCGACCGAAGCGGGGGCATCAGGATGATCGGGATTATAGGCCCAGCCGTGCAGCGCACGGCCGGAAAGCCGCTCCAACGCGCCCACCAGCAGCCCGGTGCCGGCGCGCGACGTCGGTTCACCCGGCTGGTTGGCCGACACGGTCAGCGTGCCGCGCTGAAGCGGCACCTTGCCTCTGTCGGTCACCGCGGCGACGGTGATGGTCCGCGTCGCGCCGTCGAGCAGGGCCGGCCCTAAACGTATCTGGAAGCCATAGCGGCCGTCGCCCATGTCCTGCGCCAGCAGGTCCTTGCGCGGCAGGTTGGCGACACCGAAGCCGACCACCTCGTCGTCGTGCAGCAGCTGCACTTCGAGCCGGCGCGCTGGGTCGCGCGGATCGCGCGCCCAGCCCACCACCGTGTCGCCGCGAACCACGGAATCGACAAAGCCCTGGATGCGCGCGCGGCCGAGCCGGCGCGCGGCGAGCCGCCCGAGCCCGAATAGCGGGTTCCGTGCCGCCGGTGTAGCAGTGTCCGCCATGCGGGTTCCTTGCTCAGGCGGCCGGGGCGGCGGCGGCCGCGTCCGTCTTGCGCTGCGCCTTCAGCTCGTAGATGCGCGACAGGTATTTCTCGTTGGCGGCCTTTTGCACCTGCAAGTCGCGCTGCACGCGTTCCAGCTCTTCCTTGGCTTCCCGCCGCTGCCGCTCGCCTGCGGCGTAGAGGTCGTCGAGCTTGCGCTGCGTGGTGCGCGCGAGGTCAAGCGCCGCGTCGAGTTCGGCGCGCGCCGGCGCGGCTTCGGCAGACGGGTTCGCTGCTTCGGCCAGGCGGCGCTTGGCATCGGCGAACTGGCGGCCAAGCCAGGCATTCTCGCTGACACGCGCCTCGATCTCGCGGGTCAGCACCTCCTCCGTCTCGCGCAGCGCCGCCTCCGCCTGTTCCGCGCGGGCCAGCAGGGCTCCATCGGAGGTCGGGGCGGGCGGCGGCGGGAGCGGCGCGGGCAGGCTCGCAGGCGCGCCGGCGACCAAGGCCGCGAACGGCGTCACCAGCGTGCGCAGCACCTCAACCGCCTGCGTCACCTGGACGCGGTAACGGCGGCTGGCCTCGCTGCCTTCCACGTCGCGCAGCGCGTCAAAGAAGGATTGCACCACCGGCGAGTGGACGGGCGAGGCGGGCGGCGACGTTGGCCGGTCGACGGCGATCGCCCGCACGCATTCGGTCAGTTCGGCGGGGGTGCCCCGCCAGGCGAGCGGCAGGCGATCAAGGATGGCCGCAACCACGGCTTCCGGCCGGTCGGCCCAGGCCTGGTGATCGACCACCAGCGCCGCCCCGTCGCCCAGCCCCTTGTGGATGTCGGCGTTGTAGACGAACCACATGGCCTGCGCGACGCCCGCATCGGCGGCCAGGCCGCGCGCCACCGCCGCAGCGGCGCAGCCGGCAGGATCGCGCACTGCCCATAGATAGGCTGGCGCCAATTCCATCTCGTCGAACACCTGGTCCCAGAAGGGCAGCAGGCGCGAGACGCGCGCGTCCTTGAACCCCCAGGCGCCGTAGCGGTCGGCCAGCGCGGCGCGCAGCACGGCCTGGGCGTCGCGCTTCACGGCCTGGATGCGCGGATCGCTCCACCACCCCGCGGGAAACGGGAGGGCATGCGCCGGCCCGCTGAGCGGTCGACCAAGCAGGGCGAGCAGCCGGTCGTTGATGCCGGAAATCTCCGGCCGTTCCCAATTGTCGGCCGCGTCCGCCGGCGCGATGTCGACGCCAAGCAATTGCAGCACCCGCGCAAGCGTAGTGCCGCCGCTCCCGTGCATTCCCAGCACGACGAATACGGGCCGCCCGGTCGGCCGGGCGAGTTCGCGTGCGTCGTCTGCGGCGCGCGATGCCGCGGGCGTCTCGGACAATTCGGTCCGGCGATGGTCGAGGCCGCTTTCCACCCTGGCAACGGGTCTATCACCACGAACCGCCGCGAAACAAGCGGCGGATCAGGCGGCGGCCCTGGTGGCGGTGCCCGTCTGCGCGGCGGCGCGGGCAAGCAGACCGAGTAGGCGCCGCTCCATCCGGTCCCAGCCGTCGAAGCGCAGCAGCAGCCGGTCGGACGCGTCGAGCAAGCCCCGGCGCCGTGCAGACGTGTCGAGCAGTGTGGCGATGGCGCCCTCCCACTCGTCCGCCGAGGCGAGCAGCAGCGCGCCCTCCCGTGCCAAGTCGAGGTAGGGTTCGGTGCGCGAGGCTATCACCGCGATCCCGGCGGCGGCATATTCGGTCCACTTGATCGGCGTCTTGGCGGCGTTGAAGGGATGGGTGGCGAGCGGCGCCAGCCCGATCGTCCAGCCCCAGTCGCGCATCCCGCGGCGGAAGGTGCCGTAATCGGGCTCCACCTCCGCTCTGCGCTCGACGAGATCGCCCAGCGCGATGGCGGCGGAACGGCGCGCGACCGAGCCGACGATCTCGATCCGGAGCGACGGCCGCGCCGTCTTCAGTCGGCGCAGGGCGGGCGCGACCATCTCCAGGTCGCGGCCATGGCTGGCTGAGCCGAAATAGCCGATCACGGGCGGTGCGGTTTCCTCACGACGGACGGCGGGCACGCCGCCTTCATGCATCGGGCACAGCGCCACGCGATCCGCCCCGAACAGTTGGGCAAGGCGGCCGGCCAGCACGGGCGTGGAGGCGAGGATCAGGTCGGCATCATCGGCGATGGCGTTGAGCGCGTGGATGCGCCGCGGGTGACGCGCCTCGCGGAAACGGTCCACCCCGATCACGGCGGGCAGGGTCCAAAAGTCGTCGTCGAGATGCGCGACGCGCGGCACCCGCTCCCAGCCGGCGGCGGCGGCCTCCACGGCCTTGTGCCCGGCTGTGTCGGCGAAGCGGCTCCAGACGATGGCGGTGGGCCGGACATGCGCCAGGAGATCGCGCAGCCAGCGGTCTGCGCCGTCGGCATTGCGCAGCGACGCAAGCGTGCGAAGGTCCGCTTCCGTGACCAGCGTCACCGCCGCGCGGCCCGCCATCCGCGCCTGCGCCAGCGCTTCCAGGAACAGGATCTGTTGCGATGGCCCGAAGGCGTCGGCGAAAACCAGCAGGCGGTGCTCGGCCGTAGCGCTGGACGGGTCGGCATGGCTGACAAAGGCCGGATCGGGCGCGGGCGGCGGCGGCGTGGCGACCGGCAGCGTCGCGGGCGCGGGGGGCGGGGCTGCCTCGGCGGCGAGCACGGCGGCGCTCTCGGCAACGGGCAGCGCTATCGGAACGGTGGGCCGTCGCGCATTGGCGGCAAGCACGGCGAACGCCTCCGAAAGACCCTCGAGCGAGCGGCGGTATCGTTCGGGCACACGCTCGGACGTCTCCGTAGCGGCGAACGCCACGCACACGCCATGCACGGCCTCGCCGATGCGGTCGTGAAAGCCGGGGGCAGGCATGCCACGGCCCTCCGCCTCGTGCGCGACGGCATGCAGTCGATCCCAGGCCGCGGCAAGCGGCGGCGCCAGCGACACACCCGCTTCGCGCAGGTCCCACGCGCGGCGGAACAGCCGCACATAATCGGTCAGGGCGTTCGCCTGCGGTTGCGGGAAGGCGGGAAAGGATTTCAACGGCAGTGCCGCCGGATTGCGGCGCGGCACGGCGGCCAGATCATGGCGGGACGCCAGCTGCCCATGCTGTGCGGCCGTGTGATGCTGCGTCCGCAGGCCCGCCAACCCCGCACTGTGCCGCGCGGCATGCGTGCCGAGATGCAGCGCGACCAGCCCCGCCTCCGTCAGGCGCAGGCAATAGTCGGCGTCGTTATAATCGATCGGAAAACGCGTCTCGTCCGCTCCGCCGAGCTGCCGCCAGACGGTGCGCGCCGTCGCCGCGCAGGCGAAGCTCGCCCCATTGGAGTGCCGGACGATGTCAGCGAGATAGGGCACCTCTGCCTCGTGCAAGTGCCATGCGCCCGATCCCGCCGGCCGTTCGGACAGCGTCATGCCCGCGCCCGACACGAGCCCGTAGCCGTCCACCAGACGAGGGCCAACGACACCCACGCCCGGCTCCAGCGCCCAATCTGCCATGGCCTGCAGCATTTCGGGATCAAGCAGCGCGCAGTCGTTGCTGAGCATCAGCAGCACCTCGCCGCTGGCTGCCTCGGTCGCGCGATTGCATTGGGCGCTGTGGTTGAACGGCGCGTCATAATCGACGTGCACGATGCTGGCGGTGGGATCGGCGCCGAACAGGTGACGGGCGACGGTGTCCACCACCAGCCGCTCGGGCGGGCGCGAGGCATTGTCCACCAGCAGCAGTTCCAGGTGCGCGCGCCGCTCCTGCTGGCGTAGGGCCAAGAGGCAGGAGACGGTAGTGCTCGACCGATCGCGATAGTTGATCACCACTGACACGCGCTCGGCGCTGCGGGTAGGGCGGAGCGGCGGGGGGGCGAGCAGCGGCGCCGCCTGCGGCCAGCCGATCAGCCGCAGGAGCCCTGGCGCGTGCGCGATCGCGTCTGGTGCGGCGGCGGCCAGCGCCGCCACGGTCTGCAAGGGACCTTCGCCAAGCGCATCGGCGCGCACCGCCACCCGCGCGGCACTGTCCAGCCGGCCGGCCAGCAAGGGATCGTCCACCGGCACCGCGACGCGCGCCAGCCCGAAGCGGAGCGTGCGTGCACGGAAGGTGAACACCACGTCATCCCACACGACGGCCTCCGGCGCGCGGCCGTGGCGCGCATGGTGTTCGTCCACCGCGGTCGTCACTTCCGCATCGAGATCGCCACCTACCGCGAAGCGATCGAGTCCCTGGACGAGGTAGAAGCCGTGCGCAGTGGCGATCGCGCGGTTGGGCGCGGGGCGGTCGGGTGGGGCCAAGCGCGTCAGGCCGCGCGCGCCGCGGGCGGGTTCTGGGCGAGTTCCGCCTCGTACCGGCGGACTTGTTCGGCGCGCGCCTTCTTGCGGCGGTAAACCTCCGCATGCTTGACGAAGCCCGCCGCCTTGTCCGCCGCGGCATAGCGGCGCGCGGCGTCCGCGTTCCAGCCGGCGACGTGCGGCATCTCCTCCAGCTCCGTGATCAGGCTGGGACGGAAGTAACCGAGGTCTACCTCGCGCCGTAGATTGGCCCAGGAGAGCGCGCCCTTGGCCAGCATCAGCCTGACCTCAAGCATCCACGGCAGGCTGTTGCGGTTGTCCGTCGACACCCAGGGCTGCGTCGCCATATCCGTATAGTGGATCAGGCAAGTGGAGGCGTCGTAGTGCTCCAGGCTGTTCCACGCGAAGGGCACGCCGTAGCACACCTCCTCCTCGGGCAGGATGCACATGTCGCCCAGCAGCTGCTCGTAGGTATATTGCCCGTCGAGGCCGGCGACGATCGCGTCCACGTCCCAGTGGGCACGCGCGCAATCGATCAGCATCACCGAGCATTGCTTTTTGCGCTGCGCGGGCGCCCCCGCCTTGGCGTGGCGGACCAGCGCGTCGGGCACCTCCTCCTGGATCGAGATGGTGACACCGTCGAGCGGCAGCTGCCACAGGTCGGCGATGTCGCGAAACACCAGCATGTCGGCATCGACGTATATGGCGCGGCCCTGGTACCCCTTGATCGCGGGGATAGCGAAGCGCGCAAAGGAGAAGTTGGTGCGCGATCCCTGGCGGATATCCTTCGGCTCGGGCAGATCGAGGTCGATCAGCGGCGTCACGCACACGGGCATGGAGGCGTGGCGCTGGATCGAATGTTCAAGCACCGCCACCGACAGCAGCTGCGATCGATCGGTGCCGACGAATATGTCCACGGTTTCGTTCATGGCGGGAACTCCTGCGAACGCGTGGCGGCCTAGCCCGCCGGGCTGGGGCGATCAACCGGATCGGGCGAGCGCGCCCTGGATGGCATCCACCATGCGCTCCTCCGAAGGGCCGGCCATGTCGATGCGGCCCAGGAAGCGCGCCCGCGCCATGGCCGCGCGCGCGCCCGTGTCGCGCGACGTGGCGAAGCCTAGCCAGTCGTCGAACGAGCGCAGGATCGGCAGCGGCGCATAGGCTGAAACATCAAGGTCGTAGCCCGCCACCGCCACCCGCCGGCCTTCCAGCGCGGTATCCACCGCCACAGACGAGGGCGTGGTGATAACCGCGTCGGCGATCTCGACCAGCGAGGCGGCGGAGGTGCCGTGCCACAGCGGGTCCTCGGGATCGGCCACCAGCACGTTGACCGGCCACGCCTCGATCGTGTCGCGCGTCTTGGTCAGCCAGCGGCCGGCGGGGTGCGGCTTGATCACCACCACCGTATCCTCCAGCGCCTCGGCCAGGCGGAAGCAATCCTCAAGAAAGCGCTCGCGAAAGCGGCGGCTGTAGCGATCCCAATGCAGGTTCTCGAACACCGCGATCAGGCGGGTGCCGGGGTGGTTGGGCAGCGGCGGCGCGTCCGCCTGCTCCATGCGCGGACGCCCGACATGCAGCAGCCGCGGCCGCACGCGCGCGGGCACGCCCGGCGGTACCCGGTCGGGCGGGAACCAGGCGAAGACATGGTCCGAGCGGATGTCCACCGACCGGTCGTGCACGTCGTCGAAATAGGTCAGACCGACATTCTCCAGACCATGCTGGGTGGTGAAGGTGGCGATGCCGCGCGCCTGCGCCTCCAAAGTCAGGACATGCGCGCGCTTGTGCGGGTTGAGCGTGGTTTCGACCACCGTCAGCAGCGCATGGACGCCGTCCAGCGGCACCGCGCCGCCTGCCGCCACCGCCCGGCGATCATAGAATTCGGGCACGATGCCGAGCGCCGCCAGCGCGGGCTGCAGCCGCGGATTGTTGTCGCGCAGCCACTCGGTTGCCGCCACACGCAACATCACGCCCGGCCGCGCGCGGGCAACGCGCAGCACGGGCAGCGCCAACTCCACATCCTGGATCAGGTCCAGGAACACGAGAAGCGTGATCGGTCCTGTCGCGGCGGGAGCAGGCGGGCGGGACAGGCAAGCCGTCGCCACCGCACGCCAGCGCACGGCGGCAGCGGCGGGCGCATGGCCCGCCAGGTCGTGCGCGGCGGCGCCACCCCAGTAGCGCTGCGCCTTGGCGCGCCGTCGCGTGCTCGTCTCGCCTTCGGGCAGGAACAGCGCCGCGTCGCTGCGCAGCAGCCCATCGGCCAGCCCGGGCGACCAGGGCAAAGCGGCGGTCGCGGCCGGCAGCGCCGCCTGCCGCAGCCAGTCCAGCGTCTGGGCGGGCGCCGCCAACACCATCCGCTGCCCCGCTGCGAGCGTGGCGGTGGCGGCGGCCACCACCGCCTCGATCTCGTCCGCGTCGACGGGGTCACCGGGCTCGGCGAGCCAGAACAGGTCGCACGGAGGCGGTTCGGTCGAGAGCGACGGAAATAGCGAAAATCGGAGCGCCGCCGCGCGCAACTCGGCCAGCCGGTCGGCCACGTCCGGGATCAGGTGGCAAGCGGTGCGGTCGCGCAGATTGTCCTGCGCCCAGCGTGCGGAGATGGGGCCGCGCGCCACCACCGCGTCGAGCCGCCCGGCGGCCAGGCGCACGGCGGCGAGCTGTTCCGCATCGCGTCCGATAGCGTCGCATTCCAGGTTGAGGAGCAAAGCGGGCGGGCGTGGCCAGCGGCCGGTCACCGCGATCGCGTCCAATGTGTCGGCCGACACGACCACCACGTCCGTGGGCGGTCCGCCGGTGGCGGTCACGGGGCGGAAGTCGCAGCGCCAGCCGCGGCCCTCGGCCAGGAGCGCGGGCAGGCCCAGCAGGCGAAGCTCGCCCGACAGGAACGGGTCGGCGCCCGAATGGAACCACGCCATGGTGGGCATGGTGCTGCCCTCTGCCGCATCGCGGCGCGATCCGCTAGGGGCGGGGGCCATGGCGGATGCGGACACGAGGACAGACGGGGCGGCGCGCACGGGCGCGCGGCTGCTAGTGGACCAACTGGTGGCGCAGGGTGTGTCCCGTGCGGCCTGCGTTCCGGGCGAAAGCTACCTGCCCGTGCTCGACGCGATGCTGGGCAGCGGCATCGACCTCCTCACCTGCCGGCAGGAGGGCGGGGCGGCGATGATGGCGGAAGCCTGGGGCAAGCTGTCGGGCCGGCCCGGCGTCTGTCTGGTGACGCGCGGGCCGGGCGCCACCAACGCCGCCGCGGGCGTGCACGTGGCGCGGCAGGACTCGACGCCCATGATCCTGTTCGTGGGCCAGGTGGCGCGCGACACGCGCGGGCGCGAAGGCTTTCAGGAACTGGATTACGCCCATGTCTTTGGCGGGCTTGCCAAATGGGTGGTGGAGATCGATCGTGCGGCGCGCATCCCCGAACTGGTAGCGCGCGCCTTCCGTGTGGCGATGCAGGGCCGGCCGGGCCCGGTGGTGGTGGCGCTGCCCGAGGACATGCTGGACGAGACCGCATCGGTTGCGGACGCGCCGCGCGTGGAGCCCGTAGCCACGGCCGTGCCCGCCGCCGCCGTCGAGCAGTGGGCGCAATTGCTCGCACGCGCGGAGCGGCCGCTGGTGGTGGCGGGCGGGTCGCGCTGGACGACGGACGCGGTGGCCGCACTCCGGACATGGGCGGGTGCGCTGGACCTGCCGGTCGCCTGTTCGTTCCGGCGCGCGCAGCTGTTTCCTGCGGATGATGCGCGCTTCGTCGGCGACCTCGGACTGGGGCCCAACCCGGTCTTGGCTGATTACATGCGCAGCGCCGATCTCGTGCTGCTGCTGGGCGGCCGGTTCGCCGAAGTGCCCTCGGGCGGCTACCAGCTGCTCGATGTGCCGGGTCCGCGCCAGGCGCTCGTGCACGTCCACCCCGATGCGGACGAGCTCGGCCGCGTCTACCAGCCAGCGCTCGCGGTGGAGGCGACGCCCGGCGCGTTTCTGACGGCGGTGGCAGGGAAGACCGCGCCCGCACGCTGGGCGGCGGCCCGCGCGGCTTTGCGCGACAGCTACCTCGCCTGGAGCGGCACGCCTGCGGCCGTGCCGGGGGCGTTCAATTATGGCGAGGCGATCACCTGGCTGCGCGACCGGTTGCCTCCGGATGCGATCATCTGCAACGGGGCGGGCAACTTCGCGGCCTGGGTCCACCGCTACTGGCGCTTCCGCGGCTTCGGCACGCAGCTCGCGCCGACCAGCGGCTCCATGGGCTATGGCGTGCCGGCGGCGATCGCGGCCAAGCGGATGAACCCTGAGCGGGTGGTGGTGGCATTCGCCGGCGATGGCGATTTCCTGATGACGGGGCAGGAATTCGCAACGGCGGTGCATCACGGCGTGCCGGTGGTCGTGCTGGTGATCGACAACGGCATGTACGGCACGATCCGCATGCACCAGGAACGGCGCTTCCCCGGTCGGCCGGCGGCCACCGCGCTCACCAGCCCCGACTTTGCCGGGTTGGCCCGCGCCTTCGGGGGACATGGCGAGACGGTGGAGCGCACGGCCCAGTTCGCGCCCGCATTTGAACGCGCGCTGGCGAGCAGGCGGCCTGCGATCGTGCATTGCCGGCTCGATCCGCGTGCGATCGCCCCGGGCGTGATCCTGCCGGACGCCTGACGCTTGCGGGCGGAGCCGCTTTGCGGAAAGATCGGTCGATGTTGATCGGGTGGAAGGCGGCGCGGCACGATCCCGCCATTGCGAGCTTCCGCTACCGCGTGGAGGAGCCGGTCGCGGCGTTAGCCGCGCGCGGTCATGCCGTTGAGCTGTTCCGGCCGGAGCAGGCCGACCGCTACGACCTCCTGATCTTCTCTAAAAGCTATCGCGCGGCTGATCAGGCGCTGGCCCGGACGGTGAAGGCGCGGGGCGGGCGGGTCGTGCTCGACCTGTGCGACAACCACTTCTACAATCCCTACAAGCTGCCGCGCTATGTGGCGGCGCGCGCCGACCTGCTCGCCATGCTCGCGCTGGCCGATCGGGTGGTGGCGTCCACGCCCGTGCTGGCGGCGGCCGTGCGGGCGGAAGCGCGGTTGGCCGAGCTGCCGCACGTCGTGGGCGACGTGGTGGAGCGCATCGCGCTGCCCTCGCTTCCTCCGCCCGCCCTGCCCGAACTGCTGTGGTTCGGCTCGCACGGGTCGCCCAATGCGCCGGCTGGCATGACCGACCTGTTGCGCATCGCGCCGGCGCTGCAGGCGCAGCATCGCCGCACGCCCTTCGAGCTGGTGGTGGCCAGCAATGATCCCGCCAAGTTCGGCCGGGTCGCGCCCGAGCTCGGCGTCCCCGCCCGCTATGTCGATTGGACGCGCGACGGCTTTACCGTGCTGCTGGCGGCGGCGAGCGGGGTGGTCATCCCCCTGTCGGACAATCCATTCGTCGCCGCCAAGACGCATAACCGCCTGACCACCGCCTTGTGGGCGGGCGTGCCTGTGGTGGCGGACACGATCGACAGCTACCGCGAGTTCGCGCCCTTCGCCTGGCTTGGCGATTGGACGGCGGGACTGGCGGCGGTGCTGGAGGATAATGCGGCGGCGCGTGCGCGCGCCGCCGAAGCGCGCGCTTATCTGGACGCGCACTGGAGCATAGCGCAGCTCGCGCCTGCTTGGGAGCGCGCGCTGGGGCTTGTCGCGCCCGTGCAGGCGTCCGAAGTTGAGGAATTGCCGCCCGCGCAGGCGTCACCGGCAACGCTCTACCAGGGCGCGCTCGATCCGCCGCAGCCCGATCGGATCACCGGCTGGGCGCGCCTGATCCCACGGCCGGACCAGCCCGTACGCGTGGCGCTGCAGGTGGATGGCGAAACGGTGGCGACGGCCGACGCGGTGCTGCCCCGGCCCGACCTGGAGGCGGCGGGCTTCCGCCCGAGCAGCGGCGGTTTCGTGCTGGATGTGCCGCCGGCGCTGGCGGACGGTCGCGCGCGGCGCTTTGCGGTGGTCGCCGACGGCGCCCGGGTGATCGAGGAGGGGGTCGCCGCCTTTCGGGCAGGCGCCATGCCGGTGCTGCGCGATGTGCCTGCGGCGGTCGACGATGGCCTGCGCATCAAGGATGAGATCGCGCGCCAGTCGCACCTCACCGACGAATTGGAGGCGCTCGCCGAGGCACTGGAGGAGGTGCGCCGCGTCGCCGCACGCGTGGTGCTGGCGGCGGGCCGCGACGGGCACGCCCCTTGATGTTTGCGGCTGTTGTGGCGAAATGGGGTTCGGGCCAGGCCCGTGCCCGCCCTGATTGCTAGAGCCTGCTTGTGCCTTTGCTTTCCATTTCCGCCGGCGATGCGCTTGCCCACCTCCGCCGCAACGCGCTGGCGCGCTGGCCCGACGGACGGCGGGACGGCCGGCGGCTGGACGGGGTGGTCCTGCCCGGGCACCGCGCCGGCTTCCACCTGCTCACCACCGACACGGTCCTGACGGTGGGGTCATGCTTCGCGCGCAACATGGAAAAGCGGCTGCACGAGCTGGGTTTTCGCGTGCCCGCGCAACGCGTGGTGCTGCCGGAAGAGGAGCGCGGCAGCGACACGGTCAACGACCTCCTCAACAAATACAATCCCCATTCCATCGCCAACGAGTTTGCGTGGGCGTTCGAGCAGCCGTTTCCCGATGCCGCCTACCTGGAGCTCGGTCCCGACGAGTGGGTCGATCCGCACCTGGCGGGCAACGTCAAGCCGACCACGCTGCGCCGGCTGCGCGTGCGGCGCGCGGCGGTGACCAAGCTGTTCCAGGCGCTGCCACGCTGCCGCTGCGTGATCGTGACCCTGGGCCTGGTGGAGGCGTGGTTTGACCAGGCCACGGGCCTGTACCTCAACGTGGCGCCGCCGAAGGCCGCGATCGCGCGCGAGCCCGACCGCTTCCGCTTCGACGTGCTCGGCCATGACGAGGTGGTGGCCGAGCTGGAGCGGATGTGGACGCTGATCCGCCGCCACGGCAGCCCCAAGGTGCGCATGCTGCTGACCGTGTCGCCCGTGCCGCTCAAGACCACCTTCACCGCGGACGACGTGCTGGTCGCCAACGGCTACAGCAAGAGCGTGCTGCGTGCGGCGGCGGGCGCGTTCGCCGCCGCGCATGCAGAGGTGGATTATTTCCCGAGCTACGAGGCGGCGACGCTGACCGCGCGCAGCACCGCCTTCATGGAGGATAATCGCCACGTCGCGCCCGAGCTGGTGGAGGCGGTGATCGACCGGGTGGTGCGTGCCTACGTGCCGGACGCGCCCACCCCGCCCGAAGCGGCCGAGCCGGGCGTGCCCATCTCGGCACAGGCGCGCCACCATCTGAAGATGGGCCGTCCGGATGCGGCGCGGCGGCTGCTGGCGCAGGTCGCGCGTGCCGGCAATTGGAAGGCGGAAGGGTTCGGCGAGTTCGCCTTCCGCTATCTCTTTGCCAGGACGCTGATCGACACGGGACACCCGCTGGAGGCGGAAGCGGAACTGGCGCGCGCGGTGGAGCTGCAGCCGGAGTCGGTCGTAGCGCACTATGCGCGCGCGCGGGCGCTTGGCCGGCTGGGGCGGCCGCTGCGCGCGGAGGAGGCCTTTCGCCGCGTGGTGGAGCTCGACCCCGGCCATGTCGATGCGCTGGTGCGGCTCGGCCGGCTGGAGCTGCGCAACGGCAAGCTGGCGGAGGCGGAAGCCACTGCGCTGGCGGCGCGCGCTTGCGCCGGCGGAGCGGACCATGCCGACGTGGCAAAGCTGCTGGAGGAGGTGCGTGCCGCCGCCAGCGGGACCTGGACCGCGACCGACGAGCCGCCGGTGGAGGAGGCGGGCGGCTGGCCGGCGCGACTGGCCGGGCTGTTCGCCGCGCGGCGAAGCTGACGCGCCTTCAGAACAGGTCGGCGTCGTCCAGCCGGTTGTTGCGTTCGGCACGATCGGCCATGCTGGCCAGCACGCCTTCGGCCTGAAGCAGGCCGTTGTCGCCCGCGGCGCGCTCCTCGGCATCGAGGTCGGGCGTTTCCAGCGCGGCGGTGAAGGCGTTCACCGCTTCCAGCACCTCGTCGCGCGCGCCTTCCGCCTCGCCCAGCACCAGCAGGCATTCGCCCAGCGCGATCTGGGCGGTGGCCCAGTCCCGGCTGGAGCGGTTCTGCCCCCGCGCGCCGACAATGCGGCGATAGATGCCCGCCGCCTGCCGGTGGTGCGCCAGGCTGGCGCGACGGCGACGGCGATCGGCCACCCCCATCTCGGTGGCGGCGAGCAGCTTGGTCTCGTCGGCCAGCGCGCGCACGCGCTCGATCCACTCGGCGGGCCGGCCGGCGCGATCGATCGCGTCCGTTTCGGTGCGCAGCGCGGCGACGCGCGCCTCGCGCTGGGCGATCTCGGCATCGGCGGGCGTGGGATCGTCGGGCGGCGCCTCGCCACGCGCGAGCGCCCCGATCTCCTCCGCTGCGCGGGCGGGCAGCAGGTTCAGCCCCAGCAGCAGAACCGCCCCCAGCCCCAGCGCGATCAGGAACGTGCCGGGCAGCGCGAGGTTGGGCGCGACCAGATAGGCCACGAAGAAGATGGCGATTGCGGCCACGCCGACGCCTGCACCGTAAAGCACCGGCCGCACGCCGGACGGAACGGGGAGGTCCGCGATATCCTGCATGGGCTGATCCCATAGCCCGCCCGCGCCCGCAGGGGAAAGAGCAAAAGCCGGCGCGGGCGGCCCGTCGCACTGGCGGGCGATGCGCCTTGTCCACAGGGTGTTTTTCTGCGACCCCCTGCCCCGAAACGAACGACCAGGGCGGAGCAGGGCGGTGGCGGGTGGCAAGCTGAACGGCGGCGGGCTGTGGATGGGCCTGGGCGCGCTGGCGCTGGCGGGATCGGCGGATGCGCAGACCACGCCGCCTTATCCGCAGCAGCCGGGAATGCTGCCCTTTCAGCAGGGCAGTGCCGCAACGGGGGTTGCGGGCGCTGCCGCGCCTGCCACCGGCTTCGGCCCGACCGCGGGCACGGGCGTGGCCGGCGCGGTGCAGGTGCCGGGCCAGTCCGGCGTCGCAGGCACAGGGGCGGCAGGCCAGGCGCAGGCCACCGGCTCCATCGCCGGGCCGCCCGCGGTGCCGTCGCTGACTGTGGGGCTACCGGCGACCTCGCCCATGCCGAATGCGGGCGGGCCGCCGCCCGTGACCGTGCAGTTCCCGCCCGCTATGGTGACCGCGTTCGACGGTACGGTGGGGCCGCTGTTCGGCACTAGCCTGTTCACCGGCGCCTTTGCCGGATCCACCATCACGACGCGCGGCGACTATCAGGTCCAGATCGGCGACACGATCGAGGTCAAGACGTTCGGCAACATGAGCCTGGACGTGACCGCACGCGTGGATTCGAGCGGACGCCTGTTCCTGCCCATCATCGGCCCGGTGACGCTGCGCGGCGTCAGCCGTGCGCGGTTGAACGAGACGCTGCAGACCGCGGTAAGCTCCGTTTATTCCAACACGCGCGTCTATGCCGACATCGTGCAGCCGGGATCGGTGGGCGTGTTCGTCACCGGACTGATACAGCGGCCAGGCCGGTACCTGGGGGCCACCACCGACGACATCCTCTATTTCCTGGACAAAGCGGGCGGGATCGATGGGCTGCGCGGCAGCTTCCGCGACGTGGGCGTGCGCCACCGCGACGGCACGGAGGAGCATTACGACCTTTACGACTTCCTGACGGAGGGGCGCACGGGCCCGGCGCGGTTCGCAGACGGCGACGTCATCGTCGTGCGCCCGCGCGGGCCGCAGGTGGTGGTGACGGGCATGGCGCTGCGCACCTATGCCTTCGAGCTCAAGATGCCGCCGGGAACGTCGCAGGACGGCACGGCCCAAGCGGGCTATTCGGGTTCGGTTGCGGACGCAGGCCGCCAGATCCTGATCCTGGCGAAGCCCAACGCGCGGTTGGCGACAGGCGCCTACGTCCGTTCGGTGCGCGATCGGGAGCCTGTTTCCACCTATCTGCCCTTTGCCGAGTTCGGCCCGGTCGGGCTCGGCGATGGCGACCATGTAGAATTCCGGTCGGATTCGGTCGCGTCCACCATCGCCGTATCGCTGACGGTGACGGAGCCGATCCCGTCCGTGTACGTCGTGCCGCGCACCGCCACCTTGCAGGACGTGCTCGCCAAGGTGCCGCAGACCAGTCCCACTGCCGACTATCGCTCGGTCTATATCTTGCGCCGCTCGGTCGCCGTGCAGCAGCGCGCGATGCTGCAGGACGCGCTCTATCGGCTGCACAAGGATGCGCTGGCGGCGACCGCGCTCAACGTCAGCGGGCAGAGCGGTGCGGCGTCCGCGGCGGCCAACCTGCTGCCGCAGTTTATCGCCGCCTCGCGCGAGCTGCAGCCGACGGGCCAGATCGCGATCTGGCGCAATGGGCGCTTCGAGAATCTGCGCCTGGAGGACGGCGACCAGATCGTCATCCCGGAGAAGAGCGACGTCGTGCAGGTAGGCGGCGAGGCGCTGAACCCGGGCGGCTTCGCCTTCAGGCCGGGCGTGCGGGTGAGGGACTATATCCGCGACGCCGGCGGATTTAGCTCCGCCGCAAACAAGGGGCACTTTGTGCTGCGCAAGCCGAACGGGGTAGCGGCGGTGATCCGCGGCAATGCAGTGCCGGAGCCGGGCGACCAGATCCTGGTCGTGCCGCAGGTGCGCGGGCGCACGTTGCAGACCATCCAGGCGATCACGTCGTTGCTGACACCGACGGCGATCGCAGCAGCGGCGATCACGCGATAGCGGCCTGATTCGGACAGGCCGGGGGATGATTCTTTCGCCTGTTCCGATTCTTAGCCGGCTTCCGGGGCACTTAGCGCGACGCAAACAGCGGTTTTCCGGGAAGTTCCGGGCACCGACACAAAAATGCAAAATCAGGTGTTGACGGGCCGCGGCACCTCCCATAGATAAACCCTCGTCAACGGCGCTTCGCCAACCAGCGAAACGCGGTTCACCGCTAGATCGGCAGCTTCTCTCCCGACCCGGAAACGGGGAGGAAGGAAAGTCGCCGGTTCAGCGGTTCGCTCTTTCTCATTGTCGGTTTGATGAAGGGACATGCGGGCGGCGGCCCCAGGGTTCGACGGCTTCAAGGCGTCGAGTGCTCTGGTAAAGCCTCAACCGTTCCGATGGGTCCCGTGCGGCTTCGGTCGTACGTGGTACTCCATGTCCTCATTACACACCATGTAATGTGCAGGAACGGCTCCTTGAACACGGGCCATGTCCGTTCGGGTATTCCCCCGGGCGGTTTGGTTCGTTCGAAAACTTGAGAGTTTGATTCTGGCTCAGAACGAACGCTGGCGGCATGCCTAACACATGCAAGTCGAACGAAGGCTTCGGCCTTAGTGGCGCACGGGTGCGTAACGCGTGGGAATCTGCCCAAAGGTACGGAATAACTCGGGGAAACTCGTGCTAATACCGTATGATGTCGCAAGACCAAAGATTTATCGCCTTTGGATGAGCCCGCGTAGGATTAGCTAGTTGGTAAGGTAATGGCTTACCAAGGCGACGATCCTTAGCTGGTCTGAGAGGATGATCAGCCACACTGGGACTGAGACACGGCCCAGACTCCTACGGGAGGCAGCAGTGGGGAATATTGGACAAT
>Ga0325400_1000493_pt1 | contig 29326 bp, 21 predicted proteins | sample PopdelMetagenome_2_FD_205662 | JGI IMG/M metagenome (GOLD analysis project Ga0325400, IMG submission 205662) | Populus deltoides microbial communities from Bellville, Georgia, United States - Xylem-PdKOR-R1 | ecosystem: Host-associated > Plants > Phyllosphere > Stem > Wood/Secondary xylem...
GGTGATTCCGTCGGTGATGCCGTCGGTGAAAGCGCCACATCACTGTACGGCTATCTCAGTTTGAATCCCTCGATAATGTCCGTCGGTAAAATCGCATGACGTCACCATGCCGTTGCGTATTTCCAGACGAACTGTATACTCCGTCGGCAAAACCGTCGGTATATACCGATGGACATATTCCGTCGGTATATACCGACGGAAGTACCAACGGAATAAATCCGTCGGTATATACCGACAGATTTGGAGACGGAATTATTTCCGTCGGTATATATTACCGACGGAATATTTTCGTCGGTAATTCCGTTACTTTTCTCCGGTTTTCTGGTAGTGAAAGGGACTTGTGCTCGACGTCGAATTAATTATGATCAAGCCTGTCTTCAGCTAGCGCTTGGACGGGGAGGCCTGAGATGTTCTTATAAATCTTTTTGTTCCTTTCTTTCCATGTACAGTGGAAACGATGCTCATATATAGCTTGTTAGATGAAAGGGACTTGTGCTCGACGTCGAATTAATTATAGATGACATGATGATTATAATCATGAATTCTGAATGATAATTAGGATTGGAGGAAAGTGAAAAGAGGTTTTTTTTTGTAATTATTTCTAAAATTAAATAAAAAATACCAATGTTGCTCATCTAAAAAGAAGGGTTGAAATAAAAATACATTACAAGAAAAGAACCATAAAAAAAAATCGAAGGATATAAAATCACTCATAAAGCAAGCTCATTCTTGATATAAAAGGAAAGAATCTTGTAATCTTGGGCCACTCTAAGAAGAATAAAATCCAAGGAAGAATAAAATCTAAGGTTAGGTGAGGAGAAGTCAATTCTTATCCTTGCAGAATCTAAGGTTATGTGAGGAAAAGTCAACCTAAACAGGGACATCCAACAAAATATGTGATTCCCTAAACAAGTCATGGACCAACGACCCACTCCATAAACCAGTTGCCACCATAACAACCTCTAAAGTCTGAACACCTTCAATCTAATTACTGTTACCGTACATGCAGTGTCCAGACTTATAAGGCCATAGCGCATAGCATCTTTTGTTTTTGTTTTTGTTTTTGTTTAAAACAACTATGGGATGGGTAATATATTAAACCAGATCTACGTGGTTGCGTTGCGCTGCAGATTCATTGGACTTGGGGTTTGAAGCTAGATGCAAGAGCATATGATCCTGACACAATACACAAGCCAATTGAGTTCTAATACAGGACACAAGCGCAACTAATCCGGCCGCAGAATTTAAGAGTATTGGGTTTTGATGTAGTTCCTGACAAATGATCCAAGGTCAATTGATTCAGAAACCAAGAGAATTGTAATAAAAATAATAATATTAAAAATTTCAGGTATATTTATAACACAAATTATAATATTTTTTATATTAATACTTAAAATTATTGAATTATAATAAGAATAATAATATTTATAACACAAATAATTATATTTAGAAACCCAACAATATTTATAACACAAATAATAATATTTTTTAGATGAATATTTAGAATTATAATAAAAATAATAATATTTATAACACAAATAATTATATTAAGAATTCCAAGAATATCTATAACACAAATAATAATATTTTTTATATCAAAACTTTTAATTATTATAACACAAATAATAATACGTTGAATTATATAAGAATAATAATATTTATGACATAAATAATTATATTTAGAAACCCAACAATATTTCTAACACAAATAATAATATTTTTTAGATGAATATTTAGAATTATAATAAAAATAATTATATTTATAACACAAATAATTATATTAAAAATTTCAAGAATATTTATAACACAAATTATAATATTTTTTATATTAATACTTATAATTATTGAATTATAATAAAAGTAATAATATTTATAACACAACCCAAGACCCAAAAACATTGGGTCCTACCTCTTGCATCCAATGCTCTTCGGTCCTGTGTCAGGACCCAAGAGAAATGGGTCATGCCGCAGGACCCAAGCCAATTGGGGTTGCAATTACGCGCGCGGGTCTGACCCCGCGCCTAAGGCTGGGCAGACCAAGGGTCAAGTGGCTGGAGCCTGGAGCGCGGCCTGCCCAACACCCAGGCCTGGCAACCAAGCACCAAGTGTCCACAGCCCCAGTGGGCGTGCCTCCAGCCTGGCGCTTAGAGCCTACAGGTTGCAGCCTCATCATCCTCCCCACCAAACAGTGTAGTCCATAAGTGCAATTCATAGTGAAAAGACTCACAATGCACAGTAACCCGCGCTATAGTAAAACACTAATCACTTTTAGTTATAGTTAATATTCAGTCCAAGTATACATAGGTCTAGTGAACTATCAAACCTAATATTTTTAGGATTAGTCAAGTACTGAGTCTAAATATATATGGGTCTGATGAACTATCAAATCTAGTATTTTTTGGCTCAACCAAGCGTTGAGCCCATACACATACAAAGATATTTTTTTCTCTGATAAAGTCAGAGATATTTTTATCTAATGAGTTGAAGATGTTTTCTCTCTTTAACACATAAGATATTTGAATTCTATCATATAAAAAAAAAACATTTTTGTCCTCACATGGATTAAAGGGTAAGAAGAGTGGGCTATAAAGACTTATTGGATCCTGAAAGAAAGGGTTCTCAGTATTCATTCTCCTTGGCATATTTATTTTTAGAGTCTTTTTAAAATATCATTGTATTTTCTTTCAAAAAAATATTTATTTAAGTATCGGAAAAATCTTTTTGCAAGTATCAATTACCATCCACTGATTATCTTAGCAAGGAAGAATATATCGAATTACTAAAACCAAGAGATTACTCAATTATTCAACGTAAAAATCTTAGGCCTCATTTGTTTGATGAAAAGTGGTTTTTTTCAAACCAATTTCCAAACTTTCATGTGTTTGTTTGTTATTGAAAAAGTTGATCAACGAAAAACACTTTCCAGTCAAAGAAAAATTTGACTTAGTTTTCAGGAAAGTGTTTTCCTTTTATTTTGAGCGGAAAACACTTTCCAAAAGTTATAAAAAAATTTAAAAATATCATATTATTTGTTGATTATATCAAATTTGATCCTCAAACTTTTGATTGCTATATATATTTTGTTTTGAATATATTTTTTTCATTTTCATCCCTTAGAATTTGATTTTTATATTAACTTTGGTCCTTATTTTTATAATTGTTATTTGCTTTTTTCTTATTATTTTTTAATTGAAATTTTTTTCTATTAAATTTGGTTCTTATTCTTTTGATTGTTACTTATTTTATTTGAAATAATTTATGAAATTATAATTATTATTATTTTAATTTCTTCATCTTTCAATTTTTTTTATTTGTTAGATTTGATCTCTATTATTTTGATTATATATTATTTATTTTATTTGAGATAATTTATGAATTTTTTTTCAATTTAATTTTCATTCAACTTTTTAATTTGTAAGATTTGTTTCTCATTATTTTAATAAACTTAAAAAAATAAAACATTAATAAGTTATTTTCCAGCTTATTTTCCATGACATAACCAAACATTGGAAAGTGTTTTCTAACTTATTTTTCATTACACTATCAAACATTAAAAAATAATTTACTTTTTTATAATTCACTTTTCAAAAAAAAAACTATTTTTCAGTAAATAAATGAATTTTATTTTTAAACAACTTGAATTTTTCGAGACATCTGAATCCACTAAATTAATAGCCAGAAATGCACAGGAATAAACCTCAGTAAACTTGCCACTAGATCATGTAATAACACAAAATCAATTAGTTAACAAAGCTATCAATCTCATCAAAATAAGGTATTTTAAGGGCAGGTCGTTCGTTTTAAATGAACGCTGATCTGCACATGACAAGCATATATTAATCATCGGCAGCAACCAGATTAACTATAAATCACGTCAAGATTAGAGCTTCAGATAAAAATTACACAGCTGAGCTGACAAACATCACCAAATAAAGTTAAGTTTGTGCTCAAATGAGTAGAAAATAAAACTAAATAAAAACACGTGAAAAATAAAACAAGAGGGCTGAGTCCAACTGGTTACCGATATAAAGATGAGATAAATGGGCTGGTCTTGGGCTTGGGCTTGTTCTTGGGCTTCCTTATTGTACAGGGACACGAGTATATATGGAGATAAAAATACGTGTTAAGTGCGGACAAATTAAGTGAAAGTCAATATTGTACCCCGTTTCTATAGCTATTTGTTTTTTCTTTTTCTTTTTCTTTTTTCAATACACATCACATGAGGTGGGGAAATTGAGATGCTATGTTGTTATGTTGAGACTTGATAGAGAAGCAGAAGGAAGACATAAAGGGAGGGAATAGAGACAGGCAAAGCAGTTTGACACGTGACAAGTCAATTAATTAACAGACAAAATTAATTACACACTCTATTATTATTACTATTATTGTCCCGCATTTTTTAGGTTAGCTTTGCAATTACCACTTTTTATTATTATTATTATTATAATCGCCATATCTGAGATTTTTTAAAATAGTAAATGAGGATATATATTTACCATTATGTTATGAGGAATTAAATTAATCCAATTTTAATTAACATATCAACTGATTTAAGACTATTTATAATTAATTATTGGCACTGTGCTTTTTTATGGTATATTATTGCAAGTATAGCACTAGAAAATTTAACTCTGACTTTTTTAAAATGATATTTAAAAAAAAATTATTTTTGATATCATTGTATTAAAATGATTTAAAAATATTAAAAAAATATTAATATAAAATAAAAATATATTTTTTTTAAAAAAAAATACAGGGAGTAAATTAATGAACAACTAAATCTCCGTAAAGTAATGATAAATTTATATTTGTTCGTATGCATGCATGCATGTATGTGGAGAGGAGATGGAGGGGTCAGGTCAACACTCAACAGGAATGGAATTATAGAGAGGCGGGGGGGGATGCATCTCTTGTTATGCATAAAATTCTATAAGTAATCCTCATCTCCCTCCTCTGTGCTCTTCACCCTCATTATCTTTTCTTATTAATAGGGAGAGAGGAGAAGAATTCCTTAAGTCTGTCTGTGTGGTGAGAGAGAGCGTGTGTGTGTTGGTTACAGGTTAGATTTGTTTGGCAGGTGAGGTGTAGTGGCATCGTCGGTCGGTCGGTCGATCATTATCATTTCTCATTACCTTTGGCTCCTCCTCCTCCTCTCCTTCCTCTTCCTATCACCAGATCAGTTCAGATCAGTTCAGTTCAGGTCAGGTCATTTACCCTTTCCTTTCTTTCTACTGAATATTGATTCTCAATCACTGCCTCTTTTTATTACGTCATTTTTCTTTCTTTTTTTAATCTTAGTTTTGTAGCTCAGATCTGTTCCTTCTTTCTTTTCTTAGAAGAATTTCTTTTTAGAATCTTTGGAACATGAATCACTTATTATATAATATTATAGTAGCCTTGGACTCATGACAGACACAATATTCAGTGTCTGTTATAACTATGGATATGATTGTTGGAATTTGAATTCTTGTCGGGATCGTCTTTCCTTTTCTCTCCTTTTCGTTTCATCAAAGACAGAGTAGATTTCCTTTCCTTTACACTACATTACATTACTGAATAAAAAGGTGGGAATTTGGACAAGAAAACAAAAGGGAGAACCTCTTCTTTCGAGCAATACTTGAGTTCCGTCTCGGATGAGCTTGACCCCATTCTTCTGGTGGCTTTGCAGATTTCTTTGAAGCTGCCAATGGATGTCTTTGGAAAATCCATCCTGTCTGCTCCTGCCATTGTTGTTTATCTCTCCACTATTCTTGGCCTCGATGGCCCAATTCCTGTCCACAAATGTGACTGCAAGTGTCAGAATGAACAAGTCTTTGCCAACATGTACCGCTGCAGCCTCACTGGTCTCACTCACATCTGTGACAAGAACTGTAACCAGAGGATTTTGTATGACAACCATTCCTCCCTTTGTCGCGCAAGCGGCCGGATTTTCCCCCTTTCCCCAGCTGAGGACCAGGCTGTCAGAGGAGTTCGCAGGAAGCTCGATGCTGACAATAGTAATGCTCCCACGGATAGCTGTTCTTTCAAGCGCAGGCGCAATGCACAGTTTCATCCTTCTCCTTTCGAGAGATCTTTCTCTGCTGCCAGTCCAATCTGCAGCCAAGTTGGAGATGGCATGGATATGAGCTAGATATAATCTATCGTATAGCTGAAATAACCCTTTCTCTTTTTGTTCGTGATGTTGATTTGAAGTTTCTCCTTTTAATGTTTCATGGAACGGATACGGAAGTCTTTGAACATAACGTGGGTACTACAATGGTGGACCATAAGTTTCCTCCTCTATGGAGGAACTTCATATTTATTTTTCACATGTAATGCAATGTAACGGTTCCAATAGCATAGCTTGACTTTCGTTAGGACATCTTGAACTTGCTCCATTCACTCGCTTATGAAGCTAGAGTTTAATTCATTTTCATTCAAGCTCTCCTATTCCTTTTGAATTCAAACTAACTTCTGGTGCTTCCAGGTCTTTTGCAAGACTTTTATATCTGTAGGGTAGTATCAACTTTTAGCGATTTGATTTACTTCTTTATGCAATTATTTTGTGTCTACCGTGTTTTGATCTGCTTTTTGTGAATGTGCTTATTTTGTGCATTTTAAGTTTTAGAAACACAAATTCGTTGAGATAGGTTTAATACTAGCGGACTTCATTACGTTTGTGTTGAGCGTACTAACCTTCATAAATCTGTGTTCGTGTAAGTTTATGAAACAGATTTATCTGCTATTTTTTGCACTTCATGATTTTGGGTGGTGGTTGTATTTGGGTGCTGCTGGTTATGCAGCATAGTTTTTATCAGGGCTTTTCTGCATTGTTCTGTGCTCAAACTTACCTGCTGCTATGCTTTATTTTGTCTGGTTTATTGCAGGTTGAAGAAAAATATTGCGTTGATTCCTTGCTTTTATTTGTTGTTGTTTACTCAATCTTGCTTTCCTAATTAGATTTGATGTATGGTTTCCTGAAGTAATTTTTAATTTTGCAGGGATTGGAGTCTATACAATTCAGGAGACCCTAAATATACTTCTCTATTATCATTAATGAATTATTGTTTTTGAGAATTTTGTTGATAATGTAAAGCTCAAAGAGTTTATTTTATCTTTTGCAGGAGTTTTTCCTTCCTTGCTGTGGTGATTGATGTGGCATGGAACTGCTGTTGATGGATTGAGAAGATAGTGCATTTACCTGCAGTTCACTGCTATGTCGTTGAAGGTCTGAATTCCAGACTACATGACGTGTCTTATCTTGTCTGCTGGTTTATTTTTTAACTTATCATTGTCTCTGCTTTATGATACAGGTATGTCAAGATCTAATTTTCTGCTTATCAAAAGATGTTGGGCTGTCGTGTTGATGTTTTTTTTAGAGCCTACCTTATTGTCTGTTTCAGTTGATTAATGTGGCAGATGGAACCTGATTGGTGGAATTACTATTGGATTTGAATTGCAGAGGCAAAAGGAAGTTCCTTATTTTTATGGTGAGCTTGAAGCCTTGAAGAGCAGAGCAGCTACATATAAGTTGTTAGAATTGCTGGCTTCAACCTCTGGAATCTGTTAAAGCCAAGCAAAGCTCATCTTCAGCTTTTGGAGTCAATAGAGTCCACACAGCGCTACGCCTATCTTGGTTGCTATTGGTGTAAGAGGGAGTTAAGTTTTGTATCTGACCTGGTCTGAAGCTCCTGAATACGTATGCTGATACAAATTGTGGCTGATAGCCTCCCCTTACTGGTCAAAAACTTCCCCGTTCTCCAACATTTCTCCAATCAGCGAAAATTTGATCCCTGTGGATTTAATGTGGGAGTAGATTTAGTTTGCTGGGGTTTATTTTGGATATATGCATTAGCACTTGTATCCTCGTAATATTCTAATAAAAAATAAGCAATAATGCTTCTCCCTCTTCGTTTACAATTTAAACGTTTCTCGGCATCTTGGTTGTAATCTTTGGTGTACATTCGTCCCTTGATCAAGTATAAACAAGATGATGATGCTTTGTTTTCTTATCACCATCTGGTGTGCTATGTTGCACAGGATGAAAATCTTTTTCAGTGATGAACAAGATGGTTTTAGTATTAAACTTCAAAAGGATTAATCCAATAAAACAGGAAAGAATAGGAGAAAAGAGAAGGGTAATCTGCATTGATTGCACAATGAAATGGGCTTAACGAAATCACATGCCCCCAAAACCTGTGGGCGTAGACTGTGATTGCGATGATTTGAAAGCAAATCCCTCACTTTTATGATATTGATGTCATTTCAACCTGTTCATTTTTTAATGTTTCTTTCATTTGAAGAGAGAAGCAGCTCGGGACCTTTTCTTTCTTTGAGGGGAGAAAGAGGGGGGACAGGAGCATGACTTTGCATCATCTGTCTGTAATAAATGCTGTGCAAATGCATAAGGAAGGAAGGAATCGCTTCAACATGTGGGCATTAGGATGAAAGAAATACTAAACCCAGAAAAGTGATATTGCGGCTCAGTGTTCAGCAAAGCAACGTAACCTTTCAGATTTGGATTTTCCATAGCGCGCAGTCATCTCCAACCTAGATTCTTCCCCTACATTATCTAGGAGTTGGCCCTAGCAAGCAAAATGCTACCCTACCCACTGCTATCCGTCTCTCCTGAGGCTACATTTACAAAGCTACAAGAAGCATCCACCAGACTTCTCATGATGCCCTTTACGATACCACTTTTCCGTCTAATTCTCACTTCTTTCCTAATCTCTCTTTCCTACTCGTGCACTTTTACAATAACAAACGATTGCCCCTATACCATATGGCCCGGTACCCTAGCAGGTGCAGGCAACCCACAACTTGCAAGTACTGGATTCCGCTTGGATTCTGGTCAAAGTGTGAGCATTTCAAGTGTCCCAGGGTGGTCGGGTCGGATATGGGCAAGGACAGGATGCACATTTGACGGCTCTGGAAATGGCTTCTGTCAAACTGGCGATTGCGGGGGAAGGCTGGAATGCGTAGGCAATGGTGCTGCTCCACCAGCGTCGCTCTTTGAGATAACCCTCGGCACAGGCAATGTCAAAGATTACTATGACGTCAGCCTCGTAGACGGCTACAATTTGCCTCTTGTTGCCGCACCCGTTGGAATCCACGGTGCATGTAATGTCACTGGCTGCGTTTCAGATGTCAACATGGGTAAGGTTTTCCACCTTCCAACTAATTTTCGTTTAACATTTTGGGCTCTTCGGTGAGACAATGACCTAATCGCTTCAACTTTTGTATCTATAATTTCTAATAGGTTGCCCAAAGGAACTTCAGGTGGTAGGCGATGATGGTGGAGGAGGAGGTGTGGTTGCTTGTAAAAGTGCTTGTGAGGCCTTTGGACTGGACCAGTACTGTTGCGGCGGGGAGTTTGCCAACCCAACCACATGCCGACCATCCTTTTATTCAACCATTTTCAAACGAGCATGTCCAAGGGCTTATAGCTACGCTTTTGATGATGGCACCAGCACTTTCACATGCAAGGCTTCTGATTACGCCATCATTTTCTGCCCCACTGCCAACCGGTATGCTTCCTTTCCCTCGTTATTGATTTTTTTCTGCTCGGGTTAAAAAAAAACACAAAAAAAAGCCTGTTTTTTCTATTTCGCTTCAGATAAGCGTTAGTATTAAAATAAAGAATGAATCTCTGGCACAGGATCGAGACGCCTGATGGGGCAGACACAGCTTCTGTGATTCCCAAGCCTGGTAATGGGGAGACAATGAAGCTGGTTTCCTCCTCAAACTTTCTCCGACCTCTTCCATTGCTGTTCCTTCTCTTCATCCTCTATTTAACCTAATGAACATAGATGGAATCTTATCTGCCTTGCTACAATAAAGCAATTCCACAGAACACCTTGCATTGTTCGGAATGGTGAAGAACCTCACAAATCCTGCACGAAGAGTTGGACTATTGTAGAAGAGCACCAAGTGCTATTTCAATTATCCTGGAAATGAATCCTTTTGCCAGAATGAAGTTGAATTAGTTTATTAGTGTTTCTATTGTAGAAACAGCAAATTGGGCCATGTCTTGGTATGAAAACATAAACAAATGTAAAATAACCTTCTTCCAAAATAAGATTCATAAGCTACATTGATTAAATTCCAGCAAGTAAAAAAAACCTAATCTAATCGTGATTTCTATACCAACCTTAATCAGCTAGGTTATATATGGTCATTGTTCATGGTTTATGCAACATATATGATAAAAATATTGCAAGCAAGTCTCTTATTTTTTAGTCTTGGCTTTCTTCGATACTTGGGTCTTCTTTCTTACTTTCTTTACTGGCTGCGGCTTTCCTACTGCAGTTTTACCTTTCTTTCGAGCCACTCCCTGCATCCAAACTTGCATAAATAAGCATAAGTGGAATATATTGTAAAGCTAAGCAAAAGCATGGTTTCTAGCAGTTCACGAAAGAGTAAAGACTTTGAAGTACTTGAAGATTTAAAACATACAGATGATTTCACAGGTTTTCTCTTAGTTTTTCCATTGGCTGGTTCTTCAACACCCTCATTCTGATCAGTTTGATGTGCAGTAGCCTTTGTTATCTTGTCAGTCTCATCTTCAGAATCGAAAGAAAAACCCTCAAGCGTTCCTACTCATACAGGTCATTTTTAGCGAACTACAAAGGTGAGTTCTTTTATTCAAAGGGATATTTCTTGATAAAGTATTTACAATAAAGAAACCATTGGAAAAAAAAACCCTAACCTTCAACCATAGTTTCAGCTTCGTAAACATTAGACTGCGTTTTTAGCTGAATGAAGTCATTCATAATAGCCTCTATCTGATCAAGCACAAGATCAAAAATAATAAAACATTATCTGAGCTGCATAGAATGAGTAATAGGAGGAGGGAATTGGGCACACCTTTGCCTCTGATTGACCAAAGCTAACCTGAACCAAAAGAGAAACATTATCATGCCTTTCAAAAGTAAAAATGTACAGCGGAACCCATGGAAATCATGAGACTGACAGTTGGGGCGAGAAAGGGAAACTACAGGGGGTGTTAAATATGTGAGTCAAAAATTTCAAGCAGAGATCCATGACATACAACGCAAAAGGTTCTGGAAGGAACTATTGTTGTTCTGTATATTGTGCCTGAAACAACAAAGTTAAGTAAATCAGAAGCAAGCTCTCTATGGAGGCATGCATAACAAAACAGATAAGGGCAAGGTTTTTGAGGTGGATATCAAAAGTGAGCCACCATTGAAGAGAAAAACACATAAGGCACTAGGTCATGGTAAAGTAAAATGTTGGGGAAGTAAAACAGCAACCGTTTTGTTGGGACACTTTCCACAGATTGCTCGAGCTAATTTCTAATAAAGTTTAGCTATAGTAACATTAACATGATTGCTGTGAATTGTGTTGTATGCACAAAATCTGTAAAATCATCCATGATGATTCTGAAGGAAAAAGGACCTTTCATTACTGAAAAATTAATGCATAAATTTTTATCTGCCACAAGAAATGGTTGAGCTTTCTTCTGGCTATATTAGATGGGGAGTATTTGAAATTATACCAAATGAAGAACGTGGTAACCAATAAATTATCATAACAAAACAAAAGATACCTTTTAAGTCTAGGTACATTTCAGAATTTCCAGATGGGGTATCCGGAATCACTACCCGCCCAACAGCCCCCATATCGCCGCTTAGATCTATGGATTCACCTTCACACTCAACAAGCGCCTGCATCATAAAGCTTTTAGTTAATAACTGATGTGCATGTGGATGCATGCATAAAGTTATCTATCATTTCTTTATATACATGGATTTACATATTATGTGGCAAGAGCCAAAGAACCATCAAATCAGAAGCAAACCCATTATCGAGCAGGGGGGTACATGGTGCAGAAAACAATCTCTAAAGAAGTCATCAAGGGACCAAACAAATAAGCAATACAAACATAAGCAGCCATCAGTGGTTAGTTTGCTTCTTCCCAGAACTGGCCTTCTATTTGAACTTCTATAAAATATTGAGAGAAAAAACCTAACAATATAAGAGAACTATGTCTATTTATAGCATCCAAGACAGCACCATGGAGTTGGAAAGTTAAATGATATTTATAGTTAAAGCAGAGGAAACAAGTGGTTTTTTTAAGACCAATAGGATTCCTACCTTGGAGCGCTGGACTTTCTCAGAGAGTACCAATGGTAACCTTGATGTAGACACCTGCATGCTTATCTTGCTATGTGAATTGGGTGAAGCATGGGAAAGTGGAAAAAAGAATAGTTGCTGCACATAATTCTTACATGAGCATTTCTATGCTTCTCAGATGTGTCTTCCTCAGTAATTTCCGCATCCCCATGGTTTCCTATGACTTCAATTAAGAACATTTAAGAATATGAGAGAGTTCTTTGTGTGAAATTTGAAAAGATATAAAATTCACCACAATTTCCATCTTCTCCTTGTACCTTTACTTTGCAAGTTATCATTTCCATTCTTCCCATTCTTTGGAGCATGACCCTCTCCTTTTGAAAGTTTCTTCGGAGATTTACTTTTTGAGGCCTTCTTTACAGGAGACACTTCTCTGCTGTGCATAAGAATTAGATCCTCATTGTTTCTGCTCTCTTCAATTTTATTTTTTCTGGGATCCCTTGCAGGGCTATTATCAGGACAAGACTCGGAGTCCGATGATAATGCCCAAACTGAATGGTTTGATGCCTGTTAGCATCATTGTAATTGTCATCAACATCAACCATATAAATAGCATGCTAGACATCTCCGAACTAAACATTCCAAACCAGTAACCATGCTAGACGTTCCTGGTAAAGAAACATTCCATGCCAATAGTTGAAGAAAGAAAATCTAAAACTAGTTGACAGTATACAATATCTTGTTAGAGCAATGAATGGTTAGAAATTAGATATTAACATCTAAGTTCGCTACACCAGAATGTGCACAGAAGAGGACAATTAAGTGCGGGGGAGGTGGCATGCCAACAATCGGATTCCTTCACCTATGATACCAAGAAGGATGTCACTCTTAGAAACACTTAAAGTTTTTAGCAGAGGATTAAAGATAAACTTCCCTCGGTTTGCTCTTTGAAATCAGCCACAGCATTATCAAACATCAACTTTTGACAATACACAAAAGTCTTCATTAGCATATAACCTATTAAACAATAGTATTCCTTCACTATAGGAGCCACGTATAGCCAGCAGAAGCAACATGTCTATTTTGATATTCAGCCTTGGACAAAATTCTCCCTCAAACTCCATCAACTCCCAAAACAGACTATGATTTATACTTCATACTTTACTTTACCAATCAATCATGAACTATTGGCACTAAACTCATCTGAACACAAAAGAAGTGTTGGTATAAATGTTCTTACATGGGGTTCTTTTGTGTGATTCACAAGTGTGCCATCCTTAACATCTTGTCCATCATCCCCATCCCCTGAATCATTTTCAGAAAAACAAAGTGTTGAAAACCACGACTAAATGAATCTTATTTTTTTCAAAAAAAAAGGTAAAAAACCACCATAGACAAGGCTTGCAAATAGTGGTAATGTAGCTACCATGCAAGCACAAACCAATACCATTTGACCAGTACAAATAGCAAAGAAAAAAATCTTGTTTCACCTTTTCTTTTCTTCTTCTTAGCTCCCCCTTTTGGTTTGGAAATCTTATTGGATGGAGCATCAGCAGTAGTTGGACCAACAAGATCGTTGCCTTCCTTTGACGATTGAGAATGAACCGTATCATCCCTATAAGGACTGGCCTTGGCCGATGAGGCTGAGTCAGAGGACAATGTCAGAGCTGGGGCCTGCCAAGCAATGCTTTAATTAGCCAGTACCCAGGATAGGAAACATTAAAATAAAAGAAAAAAGGGAAATAACAGACCTGGAAAGAACGGAGCCAGTCTGGAGAATCCTCCCGAGAGCTATTGCTCATTTTGGTTGAATTAACAGCAATCAAATTTCAACATACATGCAATATTATTAATAATCTGTAAAACAAAATTCATTCCTCTTTGCTTAGTATTAGTTAGATTTGATAGAAATGCAGAAATGGAAACTTTTATTATGCAGTTAAGGGATGAATTCTCTCTCCTTCGAATTTCTAAATCATTTGATAAAAGAAGAACAAGCCCTAAAATCGGAAAGTGGAAATTGGTGCGTGAATCTTAAAAGAAAATGCCTGGCCAGTGCATATAGACATGGAGAGAGAATACTTACCAGAGCTGTAAAAAGCAAAATATTCAATGGCGTCCAGGTTCAGGCACCAATAAGCGGAGCTCTCCCTCTTTCTCCCCTCCCTCTCTCTGCGACTGTGCGCGCTACAGTATTCAAGAGTCAAGACGTGGGCTACTCAGAAATCACAAGCATGTCTTCGTGGGCGGGTGAGCCAAGGTTTGTTTGCACTTTGCAATGCAATGACAAGAGAGGGCCTAAAGGCCCTGAGACACTACTTAACCAGCCCATCCAACTGCTACTGAGGCCCAGCCCCATATTAAAAAAATATGTATTATATCATCTAGGAGTCGGATTGAATTTTTATTGAAGTTTCGTTTGTTTGCTAAGAAGTAAATTTTTTTTAAAGTGAATTCTAAAAAGTGAATTATTTTCTGTTGTTTAATAGTGTAATGAAAAATAAATTGGAAAACACTTTCCAGTGCTTGGTTATGTCATGGAAAATGAGCTGGAAAATAACTTATTAATGTTTTATTTTTCTCAAGTTTACTAAAATAATTAGAAACAAATCTTACAAATTAAAAATTTAAATGAGAATGAAATTGAAAAAAAATATAATTTCATAAATTATCTCAAATAAAATAAATAATAATCAAAATAATAGAGATCAAATCTAAAAAATAAAAAAAAATAAAAGATGAAGAAATTAAAATAATAATAATTAAAATTTCATAAATTATTTCAAATAAAATAAGTAACAATCAAAAAATGAGGACCAAATTTGATACATAAAAAATTTCAATTAAAAAATGATAAGAGAAAAGCAAATAATAATTATAAAAATAAGGACCAAAATTAATATAAAAATTAAATTTTAAGAGATGAAATTGAAAAATAAATATTCAAAACAATATATATATATATATATAGCAATCAAAAGTTTGATGACCAAATTTGATATAAGCAGCAAATAATATGACATTTCTAAATTATTCACAACTTCCGGAAAGTGTTTTCCGCCCAAATTTTTCAGGAAAACACTTTCCTAGAAACAAAGCTAAATTTTCCTTTGACTGGAAAGTGTTTTCCGTTGACCAACTTTCCTAATGGCAAACAAACACAGGAAAGTTTGGAAAGTGGTTTCCCGGAAAATGAATTCCGGGAAACAAACATAGCCTGAATGTAAAAAAAATTGTTTTCTAGCAAAAAAAAATTAAATTATATGGAGGTTAATCTCATATGACATAGTTAACTTTACAGGTTCAAAGACAACTCGAACGACTGATAAAAATATAATTTGACTAAAAAATTCAAAACGATATTTTTTAAAATATTGAGATGATAACATATTGGATCTACTTAGATTTATTCGGATCAACTCAAGTTAATCTGTCAAATCTTCAACCTAAGTCATAAGACCCTAATAACCTTTCAAATCATTAATTATTTTAATGATTTTTTTTCTAAGATATGTCAATTTTATTCTAAAATGTGAGGGTTGCTACCAATATTATGGGTATGCGTCATTTCAAAAAACTTGTCCAAAAATTTTGACCAATCCTGTTTGTACTCCTAGAAACTCATTCCCAATTTTCCAAATTGGTCAAATCCTGGACACATCTTGGTTATTCGCGTGTAGCTATATTTAAAGCTTAGAGACATTCAGGGTGGATATGGGTTTTATCTTTAAGTGGTAATTTTGGGATTACTAATTATAGACATTATGACTCAATGTGTTACACTAAAACTACATTCTAGTAATCAATCCTGGTTTTTCTCTAATGTTTATGCCTCCCTAATCCCTACCTTTCATTCTTTGCTTTGGGGTCACCTGGTCTTGATGAGTACAAGATTAAAAGAGGTTTGGCTTCTTAGTGGGGACTTTAACAAGATTGCTCTTCCTTCGAAGAACATAAAAGGTTTATTCAATGCTTATAGAGCCTCTACCTTTACTAATATGATGGTTAACTATAACCTCTTTAATTCAGGATCTATTTGACATTTATTCTCCTAACATAACTAAATAAATAAAATTGGATTCTTAGACAAAAGACTAGACAGAGCGCTAGCAACTCCTATTTGGCATTTATTTTTCAAGAAAGTATTTGTTGAGAATTTGCGTAGGCTGTAATCAAACCATAATCCTATCCTTTTGCGGTATGGGGGTCTTCCTCTGAATATTAGGAAAAGGCCTTTTATATTTAAAGCTATATAGGTTAAGCATCTAGATTTTCACATAGTTGTATCTGGGGTATGAAAAGATGGTAATCACAATGTGGAGAGGGCTTACAATATATTTAGAAGGATGCTCTTAGGTTTTACAAGAATACATTTTGTAAATAATTTAGAAAGAAAAGATGTATTGAAGCTAAGTTAGATGGTGTTTAGTAAAGACTTGAAGTGGGTGTTTCACACTCTCTAGTTATTCTAAAAAGGGACTTAAAAAAGAATAAAATGACATTCTTTATCTAGAAGAGCTTTTCTAGTTCCAGAAAATTAGGGAGAGATGGGTAAAATTCAAAAAGCACAATACCGGTTTCTTCCACACTCAAACTATGATCAGAAGGAGGCGCAGCTCCATTAATAAATTATTTATCTCTAGTGATAATTGGTGTATTGATGATAAGTTGCTTTAGGAGAAGGCCTTTATTTTCTACAAGTCTCTATTTTACTCGAATGAATAAGTAAAACCTAAATCACTTATTCTTTAAAACACTCACAGGGTGTCTCAAACAGGTGTGACTGGCTTATTAAAACCTATCACGAATGATAAGGTGTTTATAACAATAATTGCCATGAATTCTTTTAAATCGCTAGGTGTGGAAGGCTTCCAACCTTTCTTCTTCAAAAGATATTGAGCTATTGTTAGAGATGATGTTTGCAACCTTTTTAGCAATGCCTACACAAACTACTATTTTAACCAAAGATAGGCAGAGACTCTTCTAATTTTGATTCTAAAGGAAGATAAACCTTTATATTTAAAAACAGTTATGCCCTACAAGTCTCTACAATGTAGTGTACAAATTCATTACAAAGACTTTGGTTAACAGATTATGCCCTTTTTCTAGACAAGTTAATTAGTCCTCTTCAAAGCAATATGTCCCAAATAGATGCACCACAAGCAATGTTATGGTGGGCCAGGAAGTTATGTAGCATATGCACAAGTCTAAGAGTAAATAAGGGTTCTTAGTAACTAAAATAGACCTTAAGAAGGCTTATATATGATATAGTTAGTTAGGATTTCTTGTAGGCTACTTTGGAAAATTTTAGCTTCCCTAACAAGACTAACTCATATTGTTTTATGTATATTCCTCCTTTTTATACCTAACAGGGACCTGTGACAAGGAGGCATTCTCTCTCTTTATCTCTTTGTTTTGTACATGAAGAAGCTTTCCAATTTAATTTTTCATAAAATTGTAGATAAAACATGGAAGCCAGTGCAACTATTTTATGGTGGCCTGGGTATCTTATATCTTTTCTTTGCTGACAATAATTTGTTTTTTATAAAGGCAAAGAATTCTCAGATTAGTCTCATATCTAATATCTTATCTAATTTTTGCAAAGAATCTGGACTAAAAGTGAACTTTGAGAAGTCTAGGATTATGTATTCTAAATCTATATGCAGAACAAGGAAGAGCATATTTAGTCAATTATCTATTATTTGTTTTGCGAGTGACTTGGGTCAGTACTGGGGTTTCCTTTTAATTAAAAGAAGAGTTAAGAATGACCATTTTAATTTTGTTTGGGAGAAAATTAGCAAGAGTTTTTCTTTTTAGAAGAGTAGGCTCGTGAACAAGATGAGAAGATTAACTATAGCCAACTCAGTGATGTTTGTTATACTTATTTATCCCATGCAATGTTTTTGGCTTCCAAAATGTATTTGCTCAAATGTTGACAGATTGTTAAAGAGCCTTATTTGGCAGAATAAAAGTCTTAATCATGACTTTCACCTAGTAAAGTGGGACTTTATTACTTGCCCTAAAAGGTTTGGGGTTAGGGAGATGAGATCCTCTAACGTAGATCTTTTGGATAAATAGGCATGACACATGTTTAACAGTCTAAATAAGTTTTAGGTTGGTCTCTTAAAGTACAAATATCATTTAATAAAGATCCGTTTAGTATGACTAGGGCTCTAGTGTCAGCTTCACCAACTTGGTGTGCCATCGTTAAAACTTTTCTTCAATTGAATAAGGGGTTCATAATTAGACTTGGGAAATGAGACCTATCTTTATAGTTTGACCTTTGGTTGGTGGAGGGGCCTTTATACTCTCTCGTGGATGTTATTAATATTATTGATGTGGACTTATAGGTTAGAGACTTGTGGATAAATGGTTACTAGAATTTTTCTAGAATGGCTACTGTGATTTTTGATGTTTTAAAATCTATGATTATAGTTGTTCTCTTCTCTATCATTTCTCCTTTTGATGACTATGTAACCTAGGATACTAGTCCCACGAGATGTTATAGTTTTAAATTAGCCTATTTATGGCTGCTTTAACATCTCAGGGGGTTCGTAAATGGTCAGGGTTGACAATGGATGTGGAAGCTACCTTGCCCTGAGAAAGTAAAATTTTATATTTAGCTCATTCTTCATGATTCTCTCCCTATTAATCTTTCTAGATTTCACGAGAAAGTTTTTAATACTACAGAATGTTGAAGCTGCAATCATGATGTGAAGGACATAATACATTGCCTTTATGATTGTTGTGTTACCAAGGGGTCTGGATTAAACCTGGTTTTAATCTTGTAAATGGTTTTTGGGTTAGTGATGCAAAACATTGGTTGACTTTATGTGATATCTCACATCGGAAGCTAGTGTCTAGAGTCATGGCCTTATTAGTAGTGCTGATTACTAATATGTCATACGCGTTGTGGGGCGTCAGGCTTAGAAGTGGGCTCGTGTCACCAAGAACAAAACTGTGAGAACGGTAAGGCCCAAAGCGGACAATATATGGCGTGTTAGGCTGGGCTATTACACTTTTTTTTGCCACAAATAGGAGATCCTCATTATTCTTAGCTATTATCTGGTGGTTATGGGGCCATTACAACAGTGTAGCTTATAATGATCACTACTTGGGAGAAGTTTGACTGATAAGGAAGATCTGTGATCTTAAGGTGGATTGTAATAAGTTTTTTTTTTTTGTAATGACAAGGGTCCTAAAGCTCCAATGATGGTATCTTGGTAGCAACCTAATGAGGGCTTCATCAAACTTAATGTTAATGAGAGCTTTTTTGGCAGCCCAGGATGTATAAATTTTGGTGGCCTGATTAGAAATAATAATGGTTCTTGGCTAGTTGGTTTATTTGGTTATGCTGGTGTGGGATCTAATCTCTTTCTTAAGCTACTAACTATTAAGTTTGGATTGTAGCTTGCTTGGGATAGGGGTCTTACTAAGGTCATTTGTGATTTGAATTCTATGGATTCTCTCAGACTTATACAGGAGGATTCCATAGGCCTCCATAAATTTAGTGCTATCATTACAGAGATCAAAGACTTTTTATCAAGATTTTGAGAGACAAGTATCTAACATACTTTAAAGGAAGATAACTCATATACAAATTACTTAGCTACACTGGCTACTAAGGGAGAGAAACGTTTTCAAATTTAAAAAAGTTCACTTTCTGAGATGAAGAATTTGCTCCAGACTGATATGATGGGTATATCCCATTTTATTATATGTGTGTGTGTGTGTAAAAGATGCATATTTATAAAAGTACACTTAATATTTTTTATGTAAAAAAACATGTCAAAAAAGAGTACATGTTTAATTTTTTTTTGTTGGAAAAAAATATTTGACCTCCTATTAATTATTGATCTTAGATATCATCTATCTTTAATCAAACCCATAAGCCAAACACAAGCAAAGAGCAATTACAAAGGGGTTTGGCCTTTCTTCTATACTTGAGAGTGGAGAACACCTAAGTTTGATCATGACCAAACTTTTAGTTGGCCTAAAAGACTATCTATCAATCAATCAATTCAAAGGCCATCATCCATCGGTCATCCTAGAAGTCATTCGCGTTTAAAATAATGAAGGTTATCCATCTCTTCGAAAGAAGAATTCATTCAGAGCTCATGACACAAACTAAATCACCTTATTTAAAGTATGAATCATACTCAATTTTAATCATTTATTTAGTGTTAGGTTATACCATTATTATTACAACCATAACAGAAGAATCGTTACAAATTCATAGATTTGCAGGCATGAGATAGCCCATCTACCTCTCTTCTATTACCACTGGTCATCGAAAAGCTCCTTCCAAAATTATATGATGCAAGCTTAAGAACACGTTTCACATGATCTGGAGCATATAAATACCCTTTTAAAGCTCACTAAAAAGGGATTCCAACACTAGGATAACTCTATTCTTATAGTTATTTTTACCCTCTTGATCAAGGATAGAACATCCTCGTTCAGCAAGAAAGTTATCAGAGAACTGAGTATAGGATATTCTTATTCTGCAAGTGACTTCAAAGATATATTCTTGTACATCATTACTACTAACCTTTGTGTTATTTCCCTTGTACCGTGGCAAATTTATCACTTGGTCATATTTGCAAATGTCACATGGGATTAAAAGGAATGAAAACAAATGAGACAATTTCTCGCTTTAAAATACAACTTCAAGGCATCGATCTGCCCCTCCAATGGAAAGTGCTTTGAACAATCTTCAACGAGACACCTAGAGCATCAAGCTTTCTTATTATTCGACCATGGTAGCATGGGGAACCATAGGAAGTAACCACAGTAAACACCTCCTTGTAAGTCGAAATAAACTATGATGCTAGTTTATGAAGGAGCTACTTACGTTCCAGAAGAAGATGTATGCCCATTCGTGTTTGTTTTGATAGGGATAACACTACCAAAGGCGGAGGCTTATGTGCGGCCAGCTCTTCAGGAGCTAGAACATTAGGCCTTCCGTGTGGAGGAGATGAATAATTGATATCACTACAAGTCGATCTCTGTCTATTTTATATATATATATATATATATATATATATATATATATATATATATATATATATATATATATATAAAAGTAAAGAAGTCAATATTTTAAATTAGTGAACATAAAATCTCAATACACAATATTAATTAAATAAAAAATATCTAACTTATTATTTCAAATATATTAAGTTAATGGTATTAAAGATTAAGGTGAGTAATTTATTATATTTTATTTACTAGCAATCCAATAAAATATAAAAACGGTTAAATCACTGTTAAACATAACTCCAGCCATTTTCTATTCTCCTTCTCAAATATATATATATATATATATATATATATATATATATATATATATATATCTTAAATAATAATTAAATATTATCTAAATCGATTATATCCATTTTCGCATAGAATTAAGACTTACATCCTTAATTAGCCCTAGTGAATATCTTAAAATTTAAAATTAGAGATGTTAAATTAGAGACATGTTAATTAGAAGATATTTTAACTGGTAAGAGTAGAGGAGATTGTTACGATATTTATTCATCAACTCAATTGAAATTATGCATCCATGATTGGAGAATTTAATCCAACAATCAAATTATTTAGTTAAGAAACAATGAAAAGGAGACAAATCAGGAAAGATCATGAATTGAAAACGATAAAAGATAATTAGAGATATTTCACTTTTTTTTACATAGTATTTAAGAGTGTTCTAACTATTAATTTTTAAAATATTTTTTATTCAGGAATTTATTAAAATAATATTTTAATTTAATTTTAAAAAATTATTTTTGATATTAATATATTAAAATGATATGAAAACATCTAAAAAAATAATTTAAAATAAAAAAATAAAATTTTTTTAAAACATTGGGACTTAGTTATACATCCATGGTGCTAAACAAAGAAAACACCTCATTTCTACTTCCAATCCTGTCTCTCCAAACAAACTTACCTTTGAAGAGTGATTTGGGATATTCAAACAATTTAAGCGGCCTATTTGACATTTTGGGGTGTTTTGATATGAAAAAAATTAGTTTAAGGTTCGACTCATTAAAATATAACTTGTGATTTTTTTATAGAAAGAATTTGTTTATTTTCATTGAAATACCTAAAACAGAAAAGTATGTTAAAATGAAAAAAAATTACAAGCAATTAATTCTTTAATTTATTTTATTAATCAAAAGAAAAAGGAGAGGAAATCGATAATATCTAAGCGGTAATACAAAAAAAAAAAAAAACCCTCAAAATAGAATTCAAATGAAGGGAATAAAAACAAAAGGTAGAAAAAGGAAGGATCTCTTTTCTCCTATATATCTCTATCCACATAGTAGCTCGAAGCAGCAGCAGCAACGGCGGGGCGGCAGCAAACAGGGGAAAGCGAAACGGAAAAGAAAAGAAATGGAGCAGCAGCAGGGTAAACAAGGAGTGACGGTGGCCAAACTGTTTCCCAATCAAGACCCAATTAAGTTCGTTCAGTTTAAGTTCAAGGAATTGGAGGATGGCTTCAAGTCTTGGTTGTCCAAGCAATCTTTGCCTGTCGAGGCCGCCGTTGTCACTGCCACCGGCGGTGTTCAGGGCGCTGCCATCGGAGCCATCATGGGTACCCTCACCCCTGACATCTCTTCCTCTATGCCAACTCCCCCTCCTCAGGCCTCTCTCAACCCTCAAGCCATGGCCTCTCTCAAGCAAGCCCAAGTAATCTCTTTCTGTTAGTATTACTGCAAAAAGGGTTCAACTTTTTATTTTTATTTTTACATTTGAATGGCTCTGCTTTGAAATTGGAGAAGATCAATTACCCGAAATGAATAACGTGAAGAGATTTTGATTTGCCTAACTGATAATCTTTTTTCCTCAGATAACATAGAACTAGCTAGTTTCTTCATCTAGTTACAAGGAGAATACTATGAAAGTTTATGAGTTATATAAAATAGAGTTTTACTCCTAGCTGTATCAGACTTAAATTGTCCGAACGCTCTCCTCAACATGATTGCAGAGCGGCTTATAATATTTGCTTTATCCCCCCCCCCCCTCTATTTGTTATAATGTTCTATGAGCTTGGAAATTGGAATACTAGGTTGACGAGGATCCCTTTGCATAATCCACCAAGTAGTTTTTGCTCCTAATATCGAAAAAGGGTGAATCTTTGCTTGATCCAGATGAGTTCTATGTCTCACATGCCTTTTTCTTGAAACGCGGTTAAGTATTCCAGGGGAGAATGTAGTGGAGAGGAAAAAAAAATCCTTCAGAATTGGTTTATCATTGGATTTGTGTTTGGAGTCAATGTACAGAACTAGATTGATTCTGAACCCTTCACAATGGCCTGAATTAATTGTGGCTGCTGGATCCATTAAGAGATTTTGCTAATGTTTAACAAACGATATGCTTCATGTACAGGCTTTAGCTGGTGGACCCTTAATACAAGCACGCAATTTTGCTGTAATGACTGGAACCAATGCCGGCATAGCTTGTATCATGAAGAGATTGCGCGGAAAGGAGGATGTCCAATCTAGGTAACTTTTACTACATCCCTTTTCCTGTACATATGTTCTTCCTTTGCAAGCAATAATCTTTGTTCACTCCTTTGTGTTCCCCTTAATGGGATGATTGACTTCATAAAATGTTGTTTTACTGGATTTTCATTTAGCATATTATGGTGTCTTTCTCTAGATAATTGAATCCCAAGTGCTACAAATGTATGAACTAAGTGGTCATAGATATTAGTTGCCAATGATTTTCATCTATTTATCATATGCTTGTAATGGAATCTATTTTAAAAGGGAAGAGTTTGGGGCTTGAGTCCTATCATTGTATCAAAAGAAAAGATGTAGGAGTAGTATAGATGAATTAGAAAGGCCTGATTTAACCTTTCCATTGATGCTCTATCATTATCTGTCATAGACTAAACTTGTCCTCCCATTCCACGGTCAGTATAGATCTTACTGAGGAAAATTAGGTTTAAATGGTAAACAAATTCATAGAATTTCAAAATCAGTCATAAGAAATGGGATAATTTTGTGGAAGGATGCCGTGTATGGCTGGAGATTTTATCAAATAATAATTCACTGCTCTTAAAAAAAAAAGTTCAGGAGCTAAGTGTAGCTTGACCCAAAGTTCAGGGTAATTTTGAGTACGTTAGCCTTAGTTGCCACGCACATATTAAATCTTATTAATTTATCATTGCAGCATGGTTGCAGCTTTTGGTTCCGGTGCCATGTTTTCGTTGGTGAGTGGCATGGGTGGCCCAAATCTTGCCACTAATGCAATCACTTCTGGACTTTTCTTTGCATTAGTTCAGGGTGGACTTTTCAAGGTAAAGTTTTAAGGCAAGATACTTCTTTTTTTTTTCTACAGACTCACATGCTACAGTAGGTTTATATTTTTGCCCATGCAAGCGGTGAGTATGGATCAATAAAGCATTTCTATTTGGAGGCAATTTCATATTAGTCCTACCAAAAACATTCCTTGCATTCATATACAGAGGCAACCAGTTTTGCAGTCTCGTTTCTAGTATGAGATCATTCTCATATTGTTCCTTTGGTCTTATTCTTGCCAATGCTGAGATAAACTTTCATGTGGTTATTTAGTTGGGGGAGAAGTTATCTAAACCACCAGTTGAAGATTTGTGCTATGCCAGAACAAAATCCATGCTAAATAATCTTGGTCTCCAGAATTATGAAAAGAATTTCAAGAAAGGGTTGTTGACAGATAACACTTTGCCTTTGCTGACCGACAGGCAAGTTTTTAGATGATCTAGTTTTCATTCATCTTGTGTATGATTAGTTAGCGTTTGTGTTTTATCAATATTTATCAATGTATATATCATTATTTCCTTAAAGAGGATTTTTGGTGATCATTATGTGTTTGGTTTTCCAGTGCTCTTAGAGATGTAAGAATCCCTCCTGGACCAAGACTTCTCATTCTTGATCACCTTCGAAGGTCTGGTTCGTACTCTAAGCACGACACACTATTACTTTTGGTCATTGAATTTTATCTGATTTCTGAACATGTTGTGTCTAGGGACCCGGAGCTGAGAGAGAAGACATGCAAGCCATGATCAATAATGTTTTTTTTAAAAAAAAAAAGATTTAGCCATGAGAGATCACTTTGTTTTTGATACAGCAGAGGTTAGGGGGAGTAGTTTTTGAGTCTTTAATAAGATAAGCTCTCTGTTGTGAACTATTCTTCAATGTCTATTGCTATTCTATTCTGTAAGGAACTTCGATATCATGCTAAAGCTTTTTAAATTTTGGTAGATTGGTTTGGATTGCTGCGGAGCCTTGAATTGAATGATATCGCGCACAGCTTGTATAGTGAATGCGGTAGTGGTGTCTAATCTGGTGTGATATATGATTGGAGCAATTGTCTGGTAGCAAGGGCACCATGGTTTGCTTTTTGAGTTTTGGGAAGTTGTCATGACCAAGGTCGTATTCAAACTCTTGGAAATGCACGTCGGCATCTCATGATGCATCCTGCCTAACCTTGTTCTTCGAATCATTGTTCCAAGCAGTGCCAACACTCTTTTCAATTTTTCGTTTGAAAAACAAAAAATTGGATGGGGTTTTTTAATCCTTTTATATCATCTCCTCGGGAGTGTTAAACAATGGCCAATTAATTTAATTTCAATCTTCATCACCTTACGACTATGCTCTTGTTAAACCTCGTTATCAACAAAGAAAAAAAATAAACAAAAATGTCAGAAGCAGCTGAAGTTCTACCCTCTCGATCTTACTGGTAAACATCCTCTTGTAAAATGTACGCAGACAGTTAAAACTTAAAACTCTAGCTTCCTAGGTGAAGACAGTAAACTAACTTGTTCAGCGTCCCCTGTCTCTGTGAAATCTGTCAGTTTTTGTCGCTAACATTAGACAGGTTAGTTAATCCTTTTACATATTTCCCAAAAAGGTAACATCTCAGATTACATTGATTAATTATGCCAAAGAAAAGCTTATGTATGATCCATTGACTAACCACCCAAAAACAAATTCATAATAATAGGGGTAGAGAAAATTCACATCCAGTAGAACAATGAAATGAAATGAAGAGAAGAAAATAAAAATATTGTACAGAATTCTCGACTCTCCTAGAGAAAAAAAGGGAGAGGGAGAGAATCATCATAACTAAAGCGAGAGACCTAATTATCAACAGATCAATCACCCACGAAGGTGAAAGCAACATCTCTAACTGCTCCCAAATACATATGCGGGCAGAGAGAGCCAAAAAAGACAGGAAATTAAAAGGGTTGATGATGATGATGTTAATTGGTGACTGGATGAAGATGGAGAAGGTTGTGGGCTTGGGAGAGTTCGTTCATGAGAGAGAGAATGCGGGCATGGCTGTCACGGGCATGATTGACAGCCTCAGCCTCCAGCTCACCCAGCTGGGAGCACAGCCTCTCCTCGGCCTCCTCTGCCACTTGGAGCCTCACCCATGCCCTTTGTAGCTCTGATTTCATCTTTTCCTCCCTCTGCTTGCTTTCTTTGAGGGCTTTCTCCAGCTCCTCATTTCTCTTCTTTAGCACCATCTCCTCTCCATCCTTGACCGTCCCCATTAGGGCCATTACCACTATTTACTATTTGATTATTCTCTTTCTTCGTAGCTGCAAGAATTCTTTTTCCTGGCTACAAGAACAGCCACTCAAATTTTAACACCCTTCATTTATGGGTAGCATTCTCCTCTTTCTGTTTTTATAGGCTGAATCAGATGTGTCCAGGTTCACTGTATCTTATTTCCCATCTTCAAAAGATTAGTCCTTGTAGTTTACCATTTTGTTTCCCCTGTATAATTAATTAGCCCGCGGTATGAGATAATAAGTTGATTTAAAGTGATTTGATCAATTTTAAGAGTTTAAAAATAATTTAAATGATTAATAAAAATATAGTTTAATTAAAAAAATTTTAAGATGATATTATTTTAAAAAAATATTAAAATGATAACATATTAAATTGATTTGAGTTAATCTATTAAATCTACAACTTAGATTATGAGATCATGATAACTTTATATAAAATGCATCAAAATAAATTATAATGTCTAATTTCTAATAAAATCAGTGTTGAATAATAAAATTAAAAAAATAATTAAGAAAAACTATTTGAGTCAACTCAAATTAACTTGCTAAATCCACAACCCGAGTCATAAGATCAAATAACCTCGTAAAAAGTAAATAAAAAAATTATGCAGCTCAGTTTCCAATCAACCCAATATTAAAGGATGAGATTAAAAAAAAATAATTAACAAGGGTTAAGTTGTCAAACTTATAACTCAAAACATGAGATTGAAATGATCATATGAAAAGCAAATAAAAAAACAACTCAAGTTAACTCGGATTAACTTATAAAACTTGTAACCTAGGTCACAAGACTAAGATAACATAATAGAAAGCAAATCCAAACAAATTATGAAATTCAATTCTCAATCAGCTTATTATTGAATAATAAAATAAAAAAAACATTTCAATAAAAAATAGAGATACAGTAAAACAACACAAGTCAAACTAAGTTAACTTGCTAAACTTGATATTCAAGTAATGAGACCGAGATAACCTCTTAGAAAATAAACTAAAATAAGCATAAAATCTTATTTTTTAAAAAAATTAAATCAATCAAGTTAATTCATTAAACTCATAACACAAATTATAAAATCACAATAATCATATAAAAAACAAATCACAGTACATTACAAAACCTAATATCTAATAAATTAATGTTAAAGTAGCATATCTTTTAGTTTTTGTTAATTAATAAGGTGTGCTTGCCTGCCTATGTGGTTCGATTTTACTTTATCTTTTCATGAATAAAATTATCTAGTCCCTATAATTTTAAATATAAAATAACTTAGTCCCTTTATCGAATATGATTGTTCATTCATTAAGTAGTCCCGAGAAATGGTTAGAATATCCCAGGTTTCTTTCAATTAACATACACAAAATATTTTGAAAATAAAAAAAATGATTAAGTGAATGACAATTCAACATCTTATTAGCTTACACTTAATAGAGCGAGAGTTCATTTGTCATGGCTTATAAAAAAAATAATTTTAAATTTTAAATTACCGTTTAAAACGAGTTAACTTAAAAATATGTTTGACATTAAATAATTTAATTTAAATGCATGTTCCAAACAATTTTTGTTAGAATTTATATATTGAAATTTAACATTTTTTAACTTCCACAAGATTTTGACTCGAAATTGTAATAAAAAAATTTTGGAGCAAAAAATTATTTATAACTAAAAAAATCAACACTTTGTTTTGAATCAAAATTTGAAAGTAATTTAATTCAATTTAGAAAAGACACAACAAACATCACTTAAGCGCTGTGTGTGTGTGTGTGTGTGTATATATAGGGATGTAATGTGAAGTAATTTAAATCAAAGAGACTAACTAATTATTTTCTAAAGATACAAGGACTAAACAATGATTTATTCTTTTATAGGGATTGAGTTTCGTTTTTTGCGAGGAAAAAAAAAAACATCGCTTGTCCTGTCGTTTCAAAAAACCAAGGGCCGTTTCCTCTCTTCTGCGGGCTCCGGAGTCCGGATCCACTTTATTTTATTTTTAAGAAAAAAGAGAAGTGTTCGTCCCATATTAATTTTTTATCCGAGAAATAGCCCCGTGCTATCTGTGGTCATGTTATTGTTGGGCCGCATGCGGATCTTCGAGGTATCTTTGTATCCACCTAGCAACTTTTATGGTTTTGATTAAAATATAATCAAAATGATTATTGTAAATTATGGTTTTGATTTTTATGAGAAATAATTTTGATCTTGATATATTTTTTATTTTTTTCTGTGACAAGATTTGTCTTTAATTTTAACAAAGAAATATATTTTTTTAATTTTATATTAGAAAATGGAGACTAGAGAATAATAATAATAAAAAACTTGAAAACAGAAAAGAGAAGAACACTTTTAATGTGAGATCCACGTTACTAGCGATGCAGAAAGAACCAGTGACCCTTTCCTGGATGGCGACATGATCTCGATTTTAAGACTTTTAAGAAAGTAATCGGAGACGATGGGTAACGAATTCATATATACATGTATTGCGACAGTTGAGCTACTGTAGGCAAATAGGAGGTGGAGGTGGAGGTGGCGACTGGCGAGAATCTCCAGAAAGACAACGATGCATCTGTCCAAGTTTGCTTTCTTTTACTTACGTCATCCTAACCAGGACGAATTCCCATCAATTTGATGGCAACCTCCCACCCTCCTAACGCAGAAAAATCTAATTATTCACACCACTGTTGACG
>Ga0325400_1000494_pt1 | contig 29294 bp, 27 predicted proteins | sample PopdelMetagenome_2_FD_205662 | JGI IMG/M metagenome (GOLD analysis project Ga0325400, IMG submission 205662) | Populus deltoides microbial communities from Bellville, Georgia, United States - Xylem-PdKOR-R1 | ecosystem: Host-associated > Plants > Phyllosphere > Stem > Wood/Secondary xylem...
CGACGGCATCAGCGCGATGTGATCGTCGGCGTCGTTGCTGATGCCGATCTCCAGCGTGGTCGCCTCGCCGCCGCGCGACACGTACTGGATCCAGGCATTGTCGCCGCCGCCGCCGAACGGGTCGGTCGGGAACCTGATGCCGGCATTGGCGCCGCCGCCCGCAGACGGGGTCAGCACGCCCGGCACCACCACCCGGCCGTGCAGCTCGGTGGTCGCCCAGTCGCCGGCATAGTTGAAGATCAGCTTGTCGCCGAGGTCGATGACCGCCCGGCCCGGGCTCTGCCGCCGCCCCGGGACCTTGGAGCCGCCCATCATCAGGTCGCAGCAGTTGAGGTTGGCCTGCCCCTGCGGCATCACGTCGAGCTTGTTGAGCCGCCCGGCATAGGCGATGTTGCCGTCGCCGGGGTTGTTCCACCCCTCCCATGCGGCGCCGACGTTGAGCGACAGGGGCGCGAACAGCCCGGGGGTGTGGGTGCCGCTGGGGAACTGCCGCTCCTGGTTGAGGCGCAGCCAGCCGTCGTTGCCGCGCAGCGCGTGCTTGCCGCCGATCGCCACGTCCGACTGCAGCGCCAGCGGCGCGGCGACGGTGACCGCGCCGGTGGTCGCGGCGATGGTGTTGGCCCGCAGGGTGCCGTCCACGATCGTCTCCGGTGCGACGATCCGCAAGGGACCGTCGGTGCCGGTCACCGCGCCGGCGCGCAGCACGCCCGCGACCAGCGCCTCGCCCGCGATCCGGAGCGGGCCGCCGCCCGGCCCGGTGAGGACCGGTACCCGCAACGCCTTGTCGAGCGTCACGTCGCCCGCGACCCGGAGCGACCCGCGCACCAGCCCGTCGCCCGCGACGTCGAGTTTGGCGGTGGGGTCGAGCACGCCGATGCCGACATTGCCCGACGACACCAGTGCGATGTGGTCGTCGGCGTCGTTGGCGACACCGATCTCCAGCGTCATGGCCTCGCCGCTGCGCGCGTAGTAGCGGACCCAGGCGCCGTCGCCGCCGCCACCGGCGGCATTCTCGGGGAAATTAATCCCCGCCCCCGCGCCGTTGCCGGCCGAGGGCACCAGCGGCCCGCCGACCCGCAATCCGCGCGCCACCGTCACCGCGGCGTCGTCCACCACCAGCCGGTCGGCGTTGCCGATCCTGAGGTTCACCCGGCTCGGCGAGTTGAGGAACGTCACGCCCCGCTCCGCGGTGTCGCCGATCAGCAGCGCGTAATTGCCGGGCTGGCGCTGGTCGAGGGTGTTGAGCCCGACATGCATGTAGCCCGGATTGACCGGCCACGGCCCGATCGTGGTCGCGCCCAGCCTGAGCGGCCGGGTCAGCAGCACGTCGACGTCCGAGACGACGACCCGGTCCTCGTTCCGGACCCGCAGCGACAACGCGCCGATGGAGTTGACCAGGGTGGTGCCGTTGGCGTGCTGGAGCAGCGCATAGGTCTCGCGCGCGGCGGGATCGAGCGCGTTGTTGCCGATCGCGGCGTAGGCGGCGTCGGGTGCCCACACCCCCATCGTCATTGGCCCGGCACGCACCCGGCCGTCGACCTCCAGCTTCTCGCGCGGCTGGAGGGTGCCGACCCCGACGCTGCCGTTGGCCGCGTCGATCGTCAGCCGGGCGGTGCCGCTCGCGTCCAGCACGCTCCACCCCGGGCGCGCGGTGGCGGGATCGGCGGGGGCGCGGCGGGCCTTCAGCGCGATCGTCCAGGCCGGGTTCTGGTCGGCGAAGGAGGAGAAGAACGCCACCGTCCGCTTCATGCCGGCGTCGTCGCCCGCCGCCTCCACCGCTAGCGGATCGCCCGCCGCCTTGTAGAGGCCGTCGTCGCGCTGGTTGATGCCGCCGTCGATCAGCTCGGCGAACTGCGCCTCGGTGGGGATCGCGTTGGTGGCGAAATAGGTCTTGAGCACGCTGCGCGGCCGCTTGTCGATCTGCATCACTCTTCTCCCGTTGAAGCGACGATCAGGTCCAGCCCGATCTTGAGGTAGCCGACGCCGACGAACCGTTCGGCAGCGGCGCCGTCGTCGGTGACCACGTCGATTTCGTGGTCGGGCGCTGGGGTCAGCACCGCGTCGGGGCGGTCGGACGCCGCCGCCTCGCCGCCGCCGATGCTGCCGGGGCGCCAGTCGCCGTCCTCGTCGGTCTGGAACAGGCGGCAGCCCGCGACAAAATCGACGAAGGGCAATCCGTCGACGAACGCGATCAGCGCGGCGGCGTCGATCCGCTGGCCCAGCGCGATCTCCGCCCCCTCCCCGAACGCCCAGGGGGCGAGATGGCGGTTGATCGCGTCGGCGAGCCGCCGTTTCTGGAACGCCTCGTCGCCCGGGTCGCGGAAGCGCACCCCGACCCGGACCCGGACGCGGACGAAATGGGGATGGCCGACCTCGATCCGCGCCGCGGCGGGCGCCAGCGCGCGCAGGTGGTCGCGCACCTCGTCGAGCAGCGCCACGGGCGCACGCGGCACGAACGGGTCGGCCGGGCGACGCGCGCGCACGTCCGGGACGATCACCAGCCGGACCAGCCCTGGCCCGGTCGCGCGGGTGGCGGGCAGGCACTTCGCCTTGTGCACCGCCGGGAAGCGCGCCAGCACCAGCCGCTCGTAATCCCAGGCGGTCAGCGCCCGGTTCTTGTGGCGCAGCCGCTCGGCCGCGCGGACCCGGAACGCCGCCTCCGTCTCCGGCGCGGCGCCGCCGAACCCCGGATAGGGCTGGCGGACGCGGGCGATCCCCGCCGCGGCATCGGCGATCGTGCGGGTCGCGCCCGCCGGCAGCGTCGCGCCGTCGGGATCGGCCTCCACCAGCGTCGCGCGCCCCGCCTGCGCGTGAACCCCGCCGAGCAGCGGCGCGGCGGCGGCCCCGGCGTCGACGCCCGCACGCAGCCAGTACAGCCCGGCGGGCAGGCGCGCGTCGGGCGCGGCGGCGGGCAGGGCGATGCGGACCAGCCCGGTCCGCGCCAGTCCCCCCGTTTCGTCGCGGGGCGGCGAGGGAAGCTCCACCCACCCTTGCGCCCCCAGGTACGACCAGCGCAGCCCCGCCGGCCGGTCGCCGCCGTCGCCCGCGGGCACGTCGACCAGCAGCGACACGGTCTCCGGCGCGGCGACCCCGGCCAGACCGACATGGAGCGCGCCCGCCTCGTCATGGGCGGGAAGCAGCGGCCATCCGCCGCCATCGCCGCCGCCGCCGTCGGGTGCCTCCACCGTGCCGAACGGGTGAAGGTGGTAGAGGCGATCCACCGCGGCGTCGCGATCGTACCGGTCGGTCTCGACCCGGTGATCGGCGGCGAAATCCAGCGACAGCCGGCGCAGCCGCGGCGTGTAGGGCGGGCGGACGATCGCGCCCCGCGGATCGACGCGGGCATCGGCCTTGGCGGTGCGCAGCGCGGCGGCGAGGTCGGCCGCCTTTTCCATCGCGAGCACCGGATAGGCGGCATGGCCGAACCCCGCGTCGTCCAGGGTCAGGAGGAGGTGGCGCCGCCGCTCGCGCACCGGCGCGTCGCCCGGATCGACGCCCCCGCCCGCCACGGTGTCGACGGTCAGCGCAGGGGTACGGACGGCGGCGGCGGTGGCCGGGCCGAACAGCGCGATCGCGCCGCCGAGCCGGGTGACGCGCATCCGGTCCTCGACCAGCGCCAGCGTCGCGGTGAAACCCGGCACGGGATCGTAGTTGGCGTAATGCGTCGCCAGGTCGGCGGGCGGCGCCTGCCATCGCCAGCGCAGGGTCAGCGCGGTCAGCCGCTTGCCCGCCAGATCGGGGTGGCCGATCGCCAGCGTCGCACCCGGCGGCGCGGCGGGGCCGAACGGCTCGAACGGGCGCTTCCCGTCGACGCGGCCGCCGTCGGTCTCCAGGTCGAGCGGCCACAGGCCCGTCCCGTCCGCGTCCGCGTCCGCCTCCCCGCCCGCGCCGGTGCGCAGCTCGGCCCGGATCAGCCGCAGCGTGCGGTAGCGTTCCCAGGCGGTGGTGACGCGGCCGCGGGTCCGCACGGCACGCAGGGTCAGGCGCAGCGCCGGCCAGCGCGGGTCGGTGCCGCCCGCGGCCGGGGGTGCGAGGGCGGGCGCGGCCTCGTCCAGGGTGAAGGCGATGCTCAGCGCGATCCGGCGGCGGTCGCGGCCGGGATGCGCGGGATCGACCCCGTCGACCAGCCGCTCCTCCGCGAACCGGACGTCGGCGGGGTCCAGCCACGCCGCGCCGACGCTGACCGCGACGTCGAAGGGGCGCTTCAGCGGCACGTCCCCCCGGGCGTCGGGATCGAGCAGCGCGCCGCGGTCGTCGTCGGCGAACACCAGCAGCAGCGACACGCGCCGCCGTCCCGCCGACAGCGCCAGCGCGGGCGAGGCGATCGCCCAGCCGATCGTCGCGGGCGCGGCGGCCGGGTCCGCGGGGCGCGCGCCGAACGCCGGACGCGCGGGCGCGCCGTCGCCCGGCGGGTCGAACGCGTCCGCCCACAAGGCATGGCGATGCTCCACCCGCGCGACCGGGGCGGGGAGCGCCAGCCGGCGGCGACGCGCAGTGGCGAGGGCGGCGTCGACCGCGTACCACCCCCCGCCCGCGCCCGCGTCGGGGGCGGTGGCGGCGGCGCGCACGCGTTCGACCTCGTCCGGCGCGATCCAGCGCGCGAGCGCGTCGAGGCGCGCGGCGACGCCGCCCGCCTCCCCCGTCGCCTCGGCGAGCGCCGCGGCGAGCCCCTCGGCGCGGCGCAGCGTCGCCATCGCCGCCTGCTCGTCGCCCGCGACCTTGGCGACGTGCGCCTCCGCCAGCAGCGCCGCGATCCCGGTCCAGGCGGGGCCGGTCGGCTCGGCGAGGTCGAGGAGCGGGAACAGCGCCTCGACCTTCTCGGCCGGAAGGAAGAACCAGCCCTCCACCGCCGCGACCCGGTCGAGATAGGCGCCGGGGTCGCGTGCGCCCCGCCCTTCCGGCCCCATCGCGTCCCACGCCACCGGGCCGAGCGCGGCGTCGAGGTTGCGCGCGAAGTCGGTGGGCGCGGCGTCGTCGGGCAGGCGCCAGGCGGGATCGCGGCGACGCCGCTGCCCGGCGAGCGCGAGATAGCCGTTGACGACCGCCCAGTCGGCGTCGAACGCGCGCTTCTTCTCCATGGCCGCCGCGAACCGGGCGGGCTCCAGGAACAGCCGGTCGCGCACGAACACCGCCGCCTCGGGCCGTGACAGGCCGAGGAACAGGTCGTCCAGCGTCTCGACCTCCCCCAGGCCGTTGCCGATCATCGGGTCGCGACCATAGGCGGCGAGGAGGTTGGCGGCGAAGGCGCGGGGGTCGCGCGGGTCCAGCCGCCGGGCCGGGTCGCCCGTCCGGGTGCGCAGCGCGGCCCGGAGCGCGTCGTTGATCGCCGCCCAGTCGTCCGCGTCGGCGTCGCGGCGGCGCTTGCGCTCCACCAGCGCGCGCAGCTCCGGCCAGGTGAGGTGCAGCGCCGCCGCGCCGAACGCGAACAGCCGCGCCAGCGCCGGCCAGCGACGCGCCGTGACCGGCTCGTCGCCCAGCGGCGGCGGCGGGTTCCCGGGGCGGGGCGCGCCGTAGACGAGGCCGAGCAGCGCGGCGACCCGGTCCTCGCTGCCGCGCGGGGTGGCGCGACAGGCGGCGGCGAGGTCCACCACCTCCCGGTCGACGGCGGTGGTGGCGAGCCGCGCCACCCGCGCGCGGGTGACCACCAGCCGCTCGTCCAGGCGCAACCGCCGATCGCGGCGGCGCGCGTCGCGCCCGGCGAGCAGGGTCAGCCCGGCCGGAGCCTCGGCGGCGGCGGTGCCGGGGGCGAGGTCGAACAGCACAAACGCGCGTTCGGGCCGCGCGGGCGCGGGACGCAGGCCCAACACCTCGCGCAGCCGGTGGTCGTAGTGCCGGTCCGCGATCGCGTTGACCGCCGCCTGGCCGTGGCGGAGCAGGCGGACGCAGGCGAGCAGCAGCATCAGGTGAGGTTGGCGCAGCGCCGCGAAGCGGGGATCGGCGGCGAAGGCCGCGGGGTCGGCGGCGAAGGCGGCGGCCTCGGCGTGACCGACCGTTCCCGGCCCCGCCGCCGCCGCGATGCCCGCGAACATCGCGCGCCAGTCGCCGTCCGGCTCGCCGTCGGGGCCGTACCAGACGAGGTGCGCGGCCAGCGCCTGCGCGAAGGCGAGGAAGTCGGCGGGGGTGCGTTCGTCCAGCCGGACATAGCCGGGGTCGAGCTCGCGGCGCGCGCGGGCCGCCTGCGACGTGCCGTCGCGCCCGGGCACGATCAGCTCGAAGGGCTTCGGCGGCTCGGGCGGGGTCGGGTCGACCGCCATCTCAGCTCGCGGTCACGGTGGCGTTGGCGGTCAGGAAGCTGCCCTGGCCGACATAGAGGGGAGTGGGATCGAGGACCGGCGGGGTGGCGGGCATCTCCGCGGGCTTGGTGACCGCGAACCGGGCGACGAACTGCGCACCCTTCAGGATCAGCTTTTTGCCGTTCTGCGTCTTCGCCGCGAGCTGGTCGGGGGCGAGCGCCTGGATGGTGAGGGTGCCGATGCCGCCCGCGAACGAGCCCATGGCATAGGAACAGCCGGGCACGCTGACCGACGCCTCGTCCCCCGCGACGCACAGCTTCGCCGCCGCCGCGGTCGCGGTGGCCGCACCGGTGGCGGCGATCCGGCCCGGCTGCACCGCGACCGTCGCCGGGCCGAAGGCCGGCAGGAACAGCGCCTGGTCGCCGTCGAGGATGACGAGATCGCCCATCACCCCACCGTCCCGTCGACGACGTTGAACGGGTAGACGAGATTGTAGCGCGAGTTGGCGCCGCGCAGCACGTAGCCCAGAGTGATGAGGAGCAGCCCGGCGCGCTCCCCGCTCTCGTCGATGTCGACCCGCTCGATATCGACCCGCGGCTCCCAGCGGGTCACCGCGTCGATGATCGCGGCGCGCAGCTCGGTCAGGAGCGCGCGGTCGACGGGCGCGAAGACGTGGCGCGACAGCCCGGTGCCGAAATCCTCGCGCATCGCCCGCTCGCCCAGTTCGGTGGCGAAGATGATCCCCAGGCTCTGGGCAACGTCGTCCGCGCCGGCCACGGTCGCGACCTCGCCGCCGCCGCGCCCGAAGCTCGGCGGGAACGCCCAGCCGCGGCCCAGAAAGGGGGCGGAAGGCGCGATCAGCGGGCCGTCAGCCGAGCGCAACGCTGGCCCCCTTCAGCTTGGCCTCGCCCGACGCCTCCAGCGACAGCGCGCTGCCCTTGATCCCCGCCTCGCCCGACGCCTCCACCGCGAACGCCTTGGCCGATTTGAGGCGGACGCCGTCCTTGTCCATCGCCAGCGCGTTGCCGTTGGCGTCCTCCAGCACGATCGACTCGGCGCCCTCGGCGAGCGCAAGGGTGAGCGACGACTTGCCGAGCCTGATCCTGAGCGAGGCCTTGTCCTCGCCCTCGATCATCTCGACCGAGGCCGCCTTGCTGCCGAAGCCGCGCGCGACCTCCGCGTCGGCGGCGGCGAAGGGAGCGTAGGGCGCGGTGCGCGACCCGAACATGGCGCCCAGCACCACCGGCGCGCGCGGATCGTCCGCCAGAAAGCCGACCACCACCTCGTCCCCCTCGCGCGGGCGGAACAGGACGCCCCGCTCCGCCCCCGCCTCCGGCGTCGCGAGCCGCGCCCACACCGCGCCGGTCGCATCGCCGCCCGCGACCAGGCCGGGCAGGCGGACGCGGACGCGGCGCTCGCCCGCCGGATCGTCCTCCGCCGCCGCCTCGACCAGCCCGACCACCAGCCCGCGCGCGGGCGGCAGCGGCACCGCCCCGGCGTCGCGGGCCGAGAGCGGCGACGGCGCGGGCAGGCCGAGCTGGACGTCGGTGGTCCAGGCATTGTCCTCGACCAGGTGGCGGACCCCGCCGACCGTGGCGGTGCCCGCGAAGCGCGCGCCGACCCCGGCGAGCTTCACCGTGGCGAGCGGCTCCACGTCGGTGCCCGCGATCCGCACCCGGCCGCGCAGCATCGCCAGCCGCTCGCGCGCGAGCCGCCCGCCCGCCCAGGCGCGCAGCTCCGCGGGGGGCAGCGGGGCGAGGTGGGCGAGCGTGGTCGCGCCGAGGCCGAGGTCGGCGGCGACCGCGGCCGGATCGAGGTCGCCCTGGTCCAGCGCGAAGGCGGGGGCGGCGGCGGGGTCGGTCAGCTCGCCCGCCGCGGGGTCCCAGCCGACCGCCGCCACGTCCTCGCCCAGCCCGCCCGCATCAAGGTCGAGCTCGATCTCCTCCACCGGATCGCGGCCCAGTTCCAGGTCGAGCGCGGGGGCGCCGGGCTGCGCCCAGGTCCGCATCGACAGCGCGCCGTCCTTCACCGTCACCGCCAGCCCGTTCGCCTCGGCCCGGGCGAGGATGAAGTCCCAGTCGGTCGCGTCCCACTGGACCAGTTCGGGATGCACGACCCCGTCGCCGTCGAACGCGCCCGCGGCGATGCCCGCACGCGCGAGGACGGTGGCGACCGCGTCGGCGTCGTTGCTTTCCGGATAGATCGCCGAGCGGCGCGGGCGGGTGAGCGCCCAGGCCCTGTCCTTGCACTCCACCACCACCCGCGGGACGCCGCCGCGCACCGCCAGCCGCACCCGGGCGACCAGCCCCGCGAACAGGGGCGTGGTGGTCTCGTCGACGCGGACGCCGACCGTCACCGCCGCGCCGGGGGCGAGCGCGGCGTCGTCCAGCATCGCCAGCCGCCGGCCCGGCACGTCGCCGTCGTCGAGCACCAGCGTCGCATGGGGGATGCGCCCGACCTCGCGCACCACCTCGACCGAGACGAGCAGCGCCGCGGCCCCGAGCGCGGCGCCGCCCGCGGTGACGATGGGGACCGCGACCGGCACGTCAGCGGGCGACCGGGGGGAACAGCAGCTCGGCACCGACGGGCGCCACACGCAGCTGGTCGAGATCGTTGGCGCGGGCCACCGCCGCGACGCGGGCGGGGCTGCCGTACACCGCGCGGGTCATCGCCGGCAGCGTGTCGCCCGCGCGCACGACCCGGCCGTGCGGCACGTCGGGCGACGACAGGCCGGCGACGCGCAGCTGCTTGTCCAGCGTGTCGTCGGCGACGAGGGCGAGCTGGAGCTCGGCACGCAAGGGGGAGCCGTCGCGGTTGAAGCTCTGGTAGGTGACGCCGAGGTTGCTGAGCCGGCACTTGTAGCCCGTGCGGCCGAGCTCGGTCCCCCACTCGCCCCATTTCACCCACAGGAAGCCGGGCTCGTGGGTGTCGCCGTCGATCCGGTAGGCGATGGCGAGGAGGTCGGCGATCCGCTCACCGACCGTGCGGCCGCGCCCGCCCAGCCCGACCCGGTCGACCCCGGTGCCGTCGAGCAGCAGCGTCACCGACAGGTCGGCGGGGCGGCGGCGCACGAAGCGCGCCTGCTGCGCCACCCCGCCGACCCCGGCGGTGCCGGCATAGTCGATCCCGAAGCCCTGGGTCAGCGTCGCGGGGTTGAACATCGCGACGAACGCGCCCGTCAGCGTCGTCCGCTCGCGCTCGGCATAGGCCTCGATGGTGAGCTTCTCGAGCTTGAAGAGGTCGGGGAACGCCACCGCTCAGGGCTCGCCCGCGCGGCGGAGCCGGTTCATCACCTCGGCCACGCAGGCCTGGACGATGTCGTCGCGCGCGGGCGGCCGGTCGGACGCGTCGCCCGCCCGGCCGTCGGCATGGCCGCGCGTCCCCGCCGCGGGGTCGACGATCGCGCGGATCACCAGTTCGCGGATCTCGATCGGCATCAGACCCGCACCGGCTGCATGCGCGCGTACGCCAGTTCCATGGTCTCGATCAGGACGCCGGGGCCGTCGGCGGCGAGGTCGGCGGCCTGCCACTTCGCCGGCCAGGCGCGCACGAACAGCCAGGCGGCGCGCGGCAGCCGGTCCTCGCCCAGTACGGTGACCAGCACGTTGGACGGGCTGAAGCGGAACTGGCCCATCGCCACGTCGAATTCGACGCCCAGCGGCGAACCGACCGTGACCCCACGCTTCAGGACCAGGTTGCCGTAGCCGACCGCGTCGGGGAGGCGGTGGGCATGAAGCTGCTCCCCGCCCTCGCGGTGGGTGACGGTGGCGACCTCCGCGGCCAGCCCGGATACGCTCTGGAAGCGGATATCGACGGGGTTGGGCACCAGCCCGCCCGCGAAGAAGAACACGCCGAACCGGAAGTTGGCGAGCGGGTCGAGCCCGAAGCCGCCCGAGGGTTGATCGGCCATGGCTCAGCCCCGCGCCACGGTGATGCCGCTCGCCATCACCTCCAGCGTCTCCACCGCGACCTCCGCGGCGTCGGCGGCGAGGGTCGGGCCGGTCAGCTTGACCGGCACCGCGCGGCGGATGCGCCAGACCAGCGCGGCATGGCCCGCGGCATCGACCATCGCCACCTCCATCGGCCGGGGCGCGGCGTCCGCGTCGATCAGCCAGGCGAAGAAGCGCCCGTCGCCGGCAAAGGCGCCGCGTTTCAGGCTGACCCGCTGGTGGGCGACCGGGCGGAAGGTCCTGATCGACTCGCCCTCCCACTCACTCAGCCCGTGGCGGTAGGTCGCCTGTTCGCGCTCGACCGCGAGGCCGCTCACCTCCGAGAAGGCCACCGTCTCGCCGGCGACGGTCGCGCGGAAGCTGCAGGAAAGGAGCGGCGGCCGGGTCGCCATGGCCGTGCTCAGGCTTCCTCGACCGTGACGCGGTCGGCGCGCAGTTCCATCGTCTCGATCGCGACGTCGGTGGACTTGGCGTCGAAGCTCGGCCCGTCGAGCTTGGAGGGGAAGGCGTTGACCACCTTCCAGGTCACCACGGGGGCGCCGGCCTCGTCGCACAGGCGGACGAACACGTCCTTCTTCTCGACCTGGTTGAGCGCGGTGGAGGCGAACCAGCGGTAGAGCGCGGCGACGCTGGCGCCGCGGACCACGCCCTTCTTCAGGGTAATGGTGGGGGCGGTCGCCTGGCTGGGCATGTGGACCACGCGCGGTCCCGGGGCGCCGCTCTCCACCGGGCTTTCCTTGTAGGTGGTTACCTCGAACCCCATCGACAGCCCCGAGACCTCGGCGAAGGCGATCGCGTCCGGGCCGATCTCGACGCGGAAATTATAGGCGGGGAGCGGATAGGACTGGCGGATGTCGGCGGTACTGACGGCCATGGCACGTGCCTTTCAGCGGGAGGATGCGGGCCGGGTCAGGCCTGCAGAAGCTGGGTGAAGGTGAGCAGGACGAACTCGGCCGGGCGCACCGCGGCGATGCCGATCTGCACGACCATGCGGCCTTCCAGCACGTCCTGCGGGGTCATGGTGCTGCCCAGCCCGATATTGACGTAATAGGCCTGATCGGGCTTCGACCCGGCGAGCGCGCCGCGCTCCCACAGGCCGTAGAGATAGCTTTCGATCATGCTCCTGACCTTGAGCCAGGTGGTCGCGTCGTTGGGCTCGAACACCGCGAACGCGCTCGCCTTGCGGGTCGATTCCTCGATGGTGATGAACAGCCGGCGGACGGAGACGTAGCGCCATTCATTGTCGTTGCCCGCGAGCGTGCGCGCGCCCCAGATCAGCGTGCCGCGGCCCGCAAAGGCGCGGATCGCGTTGATCGACTTGCCCGCGGTGACGTCGACGTTGAGGGCTTCCTGCTCGGCATCGGTCATCCCCGACACCGGGCCGACCGTCGCGGCGAGCCCGACATTGGCGGGTGCCTTCCACACGCCGCGGTCCCGGTCCACCGCGGCATAGACACCGGCGACCGCGGCGCTGGGCGGCAGGGTCATCCGCTCGCGCGCCAGCGCCTCGCGCACCCGGTTGTAGAGCGCGGTCTCCGCGGTGCGGAGCGTGGCGAGCGTGGCGCTCGCCTGCACGGCCAGGGCGGTGCCCGTGGCGCCGGTGGTGGTGGGGGTGGCGGTGCCGTTCCCCTGCGCCGCCAGGGTGAAGCCCGCGGGGCGGTCGGCGGCGGTCTGCCAGGCGGCGGCGAGCGCGGTGCCGGTACGCCCGGCGGCGTTGCCGATCAACAGCGTCGCGCCGTCCAGCTTGAAGGTCGGGGCGGCGGCGGGGTCGCCCGCGACGATCCGGACCCGCATCGCCGCGTCGGGCGCACCGAGGTAGGTGACCGAGATGCCGCCGCCTTCCGCGGGCAGGTCGCGCCGGAAGATCGCGGTGCCCGCCGCCGCGCGCTCGACACTGACGCTGGCATCGTCGACCACCCAGCCGATCGTGGTCTGGAGATACGGGTGGTAGGCGGCAGCGTAGGACAGGTGCTCGTTGCCGATCGCGGTGCGGAAGCGGCCAACCGCGTCCGGCTTGCCGTCGTCGGGCACGTCCAGGACGCAGAACCGGTCCTGGAGCCGGTCGCACTGCTTCAGCGCCTCCTGCGCAAGGGTAGCGTAATCCTCCACCCCCAGCCGCCGGGCGGCCTGGGGGATGACGATCAGCGTCGGCTCGTCCTCCTGTTCCAGCCGCCGGACGCCCGCGGCGAAGTCCGCCGCCGGGGTGCCGCCGCCGACCGGCACGATCCAGCACGGGCCGCCGCCGTTGGCGAAATAGTGCGACACCGGGTAGAACAGCGTCTCGGTCGCCGGGTCGTCGGCGCGCTCGAACACGATCGGGGCGGCGATGTCGTCGCCGGGCACGCGGGCGGTGAAGCGCGCGGGCCGGGCCGTGCCGAAGAGCGCCTGATAGTCGAGGATGCTGCCGATCCGCGCCGCCTCCGTGCCGCGCTCCACATAGCCGATGAAGGCTGGGATCGCGGTGGACACCTCCGCCACCGACGGCGGCAGGGTGGCGACTTCTTGGACGTAGACGCCGGGAGTCCTCAATTGCACGGCCTTTCCCCTCTTGCTGCTCGATGATCTCTGGTCATGCGGTCATCACCCGGACCGTGCAGGCGAACACCAGGTCCGCGCCGACGCGGACGGGCGCGCCGGGCGGCGGGTTGGGCAGCGCCGCCAGCAACCGGGTCGCGCCCGCGCGGAGTTCCAGCCCGCGCACCGGCGTCGCCGACGCTGCCACCGGGGCGTCGGACAGGAAGCGGATCACCCGCACGCCGGGATGCGCGGCGCGCAGCGCGGTGCCGGCGGGATCGTCGGGGTCGGGCGCGGTCAGTTCGGTCCGGCCGCGGTCGCCGAACGCGGGGGCGGGCCCCGCCGCGCCCCCCGCCCGCACGATCCGCCAGTCGGCGAGCGGCTGGGCGAGGTCGGTGAGGAGGTGGAAGCACCAGCGCGCCGCAGCGGCGGGCAGCGTCGCGGTGCAGCGGCGCACCTTGCCCGCGACCGCGGCGGCGTGGTCGGCGGGGGTCAGGCGGATGGCGATCGCCGGGGCGCCGTCGGCCGGGACGCGCCGCAGCGGCTGCGGGTCGGCCCCGCCGCCACCGGCCCGCCCGGCGCGCTCGTCGGTGAACAGCGGCGCGGCGGCGAGCGCGGCGAGGTCGGTGGCGGCGGGGAGCGGGGCCACCGCGAACCCGAGCCGCACCGGCGCGCGCAGCGGCACCAGCGGCGCGCCCGCCGCATCGGTGTCGGCGAGCAGCACCAGCCGCTCGCCCACGGGCTTGGCGAGCATGCGGAGCCCGGCGAGCCGCGCGCGCGTATCGCGATCGGGCACGATCGCCGTCGCGGGCAGCGCCCCGCTCGCGGTGGCGGGGTGGAGAAGCGCGAGCTCAACCACGGGCCGATACGCCATGTCGCACCTCCACCGCCGGCGCGCGCACCGCCGCGGCGGGTGCCGCGGTCATCCCCTGCTCGACCGTCAGCATCCTGACCCGGAACAGCAAGGACGGATGGTAGGCGAGGCGCAGCGATCCCCAAAGGTCGTTCTGCCGGTCGAGCGGCAGGGTCGCGAGCTCCACCACCAGCCGGCCGATCCCGGGGTCCAGGTCGGGGAAGCCGGCGGTGTTGAACACGCGGTTGCCCTGGAAGAACCGCAACACGGTGCCGAGTGCGGCGAGGGCGGCGTCGTAGGCGCGGAAGCGGGCGACGAACAGGAGCGACAGGTTGAGCCGGACCGCCGGTTGCACCGCCACCACCTCGCCGCCGCCGAGCGTGCGCGCGAACGGGTCGTCGGCGCGCATCACATGCTCCTGCTCCAGGTTGACGAGGAGGAGGTTGACGGCGCCGGTCTTGAGGGCGAGCGGATCGAGCTTGTCGCCGTCCGGGAAGACCACCGCGTCGCCGGTGCCCGCGCCGCCGGTGGCGAGCGCGGCGTGTTCGTTGACGCGGTCGCGCAGGAACAGGAGCGCGCGGTCGATCATGTCCTGCCCCTCCCCGCCCGCGGGACGCCGCATCGGCGATGCGGCTCGTCACCGGGAGGAGGAATGAGGCCCCGCCCCCCGGCCGGGCAAGTCGCGCCGGGTGCGGGATGGAGGAGGTTGGCGGCTAGATGATCGGGTTCGGACCGGCTTGGGGCTGGTCCCGGCCGCCGCGGCCGCTACGGGGACGCGCCCCGATGCGGGGCGTCACGCCTTGGCGGCGTAGATCATCCGGCCGGTGCCGAGCTGCGCGAACACGCGGTCGAGGTCCTGCTCGCCGACCGCGAAACAGCCCTGGCTGCGGCCGAGGCGGCCATGGGTCCGGAGCATGTCGGGGTTGGCGTACCAGGCCGAATGCACCACCAGCGCACGGCCGAGCGCGTTGCAGTTGGTCCCGTCCAGCCCGATCAGCCGCTGCGACCGGCCGTGCTTGCCGACGTAATAGTCGGCGGCGAGGAAGGCGCCCTCCGACGAGGCGTTGGAGCCGAAATCGTTGGAGAAGCGCTTCACGAAGCCGCTGTGCGCTGGGTCGGAGCCGCTGCCGTGGGCGACCAGCAGCGAGGTGCTGGCGCCGCTGGCGAGGTCCACGAAGTGGAAGCGCGGCTGCGACGAGGAGGCGTCGAAATCGACCACCACCATCCGGTCGCGCTTGGCGATACGGTCGCCGTGCCGGTCGAGCGCGGCGAGCGCGCGGCGCATCAGGTCGGGGCGGACGACACGAGAGGAGGTGACCGGCGCGGCCGCGACCTTGGGCAGCGGCGGCACGACCGCCGGGACGGGCCCCGCCACGACCATCCGCTGGGCTGCGGTGGCGGCCCCCGGAACCAGGAGCGCACCGGCCAGTGCGAAGCCGTTCTTCACCAGGGTGCGCCGGTCGGCACCCGCGTTCAACTCGCTGATCATCGATTCCCCGGAAAAAACTATGGTCCCGCGGCGGACTGCATAGCCGGTCAGGCCCTAATATTCTCTAGCGATTTCGACGGTTTGCGCCGCAGCCCGGACGATGCGGCGCGGAAAAACAACGCTTCGTCGGTGAAGGGCGGTCGGCACCAAACGAGCGGCAGGTCGTTGTCGGATGCGAAGGGGTGGCGTTAGTAACGGAGTTGATCGATGCTGAGAAGCCTGATTCTCGCGGGTGCGGCCGGGGTCGCGATGCTGGCCTCGCCGGCGCTGGCATCGGGCTCCGACGGGGCGGTGGCGCTGGAGGCGGCGACCGCCCTCAGTCCCAACCAGTATGTCTGGACGGAGACCGCGTCGGCCGATCCGATCAGCATCGTGGTGTCGATCGCCGACCAGCGCGCCTATGTGTATCGCGGCGCGGCGATGGTCGCGGCGACCAGCGTGTCGACGGGCAAGGACGGCAAGGAGACCCCGACCGGCACCTACACCATCCTCCAGAAGAACAAGGACCACCGGTCCAATCTGTACAACGACGCGCCCATGCCGTTCATGCAGCGGCTGACCTGGGACGGGATCGCGATCCACGCCGGCAAGAACCCCGGCTTCCCGGCGTCGCATGGCTGCATCCGCGTGCCCACCGCCTTCGCCAAGAAGCTGTTCGAGGTGACGGGCGTCGGCACCACCGTCACGGTGACCGAGGCGAGCGTCGACCCGAGCATGCCGCCCCCGCCGCCCGTGCCGAGCGAGGACGGCAGCGCGGTGGCGAGCGCCAACGCCGCGCAGCTCGCCGGAATCCGGCCGTGACCCGGGATCCGGCGTGACGGACGCCGGTCGCGGCGACCGGCGCCCCGGGACGGGATGGACGTAGGAGCCCCGCCACCGCGACGGGAGGGTGACGTCTTGCCGCGTCGGCGGGCCCGCCGGGACGCCGACGCCGTCCTCACGGGGAAACAGAGCGGCAACGTCATTTAGCTCGCTTCGGCCGTTTCACCTCCCTAGGCGTCGGCGCGTCAGGGAGTGGTCGGGTTTGCAGGGGATCGCGCGACGGCTGATCGTGCTCGCGGCGGTGGCGGCGGGCGGGTGCAATCAGCACCAGTCGACGCTTGCCACCTTCGGCGAGGACGCGGCGCAGGTCCGCGCCATGACGGTGGTGCTCCTGATCGGCGCGGCCGTGATCGCCGTCGTCATGTCGGCGCTGATCGTCGCCGCCGTCCGCGCGCCCGAGGGGCGGATGGGGCATCGCGGCGGCATGCGGCTGGTGCTGTGGGCCGGGGCGGTGGTGCCCACGGTGATCCTGGCGGCGGTGCTGGTCTGGGCGTTGCCGGCGATGCGCCCCGCCGCCGTCGGCCCGGCCGACCTGCGCATCCGGGTGGAGGGACAGCAATTCTGGTGGCGGGTCATGTACCGGCCGGGCGCCGATCCGGTCGAGTCCGCCAACGCGATCAGGCTGCCCGTCGGGCGGCGGGTGATGCTGGAGCTGGACGGCGGCGACGTGGTGCACAGTTTCTGGGTGCCCGGGCTCGCGGGCAAGATGGACATGATCCCCGGGCGCACCAATCTCCTGCCCGTGCGTGCCGAACGGCCAGGGCGCTATCGCGGGGTGTGCGCCGAGTTCTGCGGGCTCTCCCACGCGCTGATGGCGTTCGAGGTGGTGGCGATGGAGCCGGCCGCGTTCGACCGCTGGCTCGCCGCCGAGGCGCGGCCCGTGGCCGCCGACCCGAACGATGCCGCGGTTCGGCGGGGGGCGCGCCTGTTCGCCGCCAACGGCTGCGGCGGCTGCCACGCGCTACGCGGCACCGGCGAGCGTGGGCGGATCGGCCCCGACTTGACCCATATCGGCAACCGCGCGACCGTCGGCGCGGGCATCCTGCCGATGACCACCGCCGACCTGTCGCGCTTCATCAGGGCGCCGCAATCGATCAAGCCGGGCGTCCGGATGCCCGCCTACCCGCAGATCGGCGACGCCGACGCGGTCGCGATCGCCCGCTACCTCCAGGCGCTGAAATGAGCCCGTCGCGATGAGCCTCCACGCCCAGGACGATCCCTCGCTCCGCGCGGCGCAGGAAGAGCGGCTGCGCGCGGTGTGGAAGCCGCCGTCGGGCTGGTTCTTCCGCTGGACGGACGTCAACAACAACCGGGTGGGGGTGTGGTACACGCTGACCGCGTTCGGCTTCATGCTGTTCGCCGGCATCCTCGCGCTGGTCATGCGCACCCAGCTCGCCGTCCCCGACAACGACCTCGTCTCGGCCAACAGCTTCAACCAGCTGTTCACGCTGCACGGGTCGATGATGATGTTCCTGTTCGCGGTGCCGATGTTCGAGGCGGTGTCGATCATCCTCTTGCCGCAGCTGCTCGGCGCCCGCGACCTGCCCTTCCCGCGGCTGTCGGCGTTCGGCTATTGGAGCTTCCTGATCGGCGGGGTCTTCGTCTCCGGCTCGATCTTCTTCGACGCCGCCCCCGACGGCGGGTGGTTCATGTACCCGCCGCTGACCACCCGCACCGACCTGTCGGGGCTCGGCGCCGACATCTGGATGCTGGGGCTCTCCTTCATCGAGGTGTCGTCGGTCGCCGCGGCGGTGGAGCTGATCGTCGGCGTCCTGAAGTGCCGGCCGCCGGGCATGCGGCTCAACCTGATGCCGCTCTACGCCTGGTACATCCTGGTGGTCGCGGTGATGATCCTGTTCGCCTTTCCGCCGCTGATCGCGGGGGACATATTGTTCGAGATGGAGCGGCTGCTCGGCTGGCCCTTCTTCGACGCGGCCAAGGGGGGCGACCCGCTGCTGTGGCAGCACCTGTTCTGGATCTTCGGCCATCCGGAGGTCTACATCGTCTTCCTGCCCTCGATCGCGCTGTTCGCTATGATGATCCCGACGTTCGCGCAGAGGCACCTGCTCGGCTATCCGTGGATCGTGCTGGCGGCGGTGGGGACCGCGTTCCTCAGCTTCGGCCTGTGGGTCCACCACATGTTCGCGACCGGGCTGCCCAAGATCAGCCTCGCCTTCTTCTCGGCGGCGTCGGAGGCGGTGGCGATCCCCACCGGCGTCCAGATCTTCGCCTTCATCGCGACCCTGTGGGCGGGCAAGGTGAAATGGTCGACGCCGCTGATGTACGCGCTGGGTTCGATCTCGATCTTCACGATCGGTGGGCTCACCGGCGTGATGGTGGCGGTGGCGCCGTTCGACTGGCAGGCGCACGACACCTACTTCATCGTCGCCCACCTCCACTACGTGCTGATCGGCGGCACGCTGCTGCCGCTGTTCGGCGGGCTCTATTACTATTGGCCGCTGGTGACGGGTAAGCTGCTGAGCGACCGGATCGGGCGTACCGCGTTCTGGGTGATGTTCGCCGGCGCCAACCTCGCCTTCTTTCCCATGCACCTGTCGGGGCTGGAGGGGATGCCGCGACGGGTCTTCACCTATCCGGCCGAACTCGGCATCGGCGGGCTCAACATGGCCTCGACCGTTGGCGCGTTCCTGTTCGCGAGCGGGGTGGCGCTGGTGTGCATCGACCTCATCCTGTCGCCGCGACGCCCCGAGGCGGCGCGCAACCCGTGGAACGCGGGGACGCTGGAGTGGCTGGCGCTGCCCGACGACGAGGATTGGGGCATCCGTTCGGTGCCGCTGATCGAGAGCCGCTATCCGATCTGGGACCAGCCCGACTTCGTCCGCAAGGTCGACGAGGGCCGCTTCTTCCTGCCCGACGCGGAGGAAGGGCGGCGCGAGTCGATCGTCACCACCGTGCTCGACGCGCGGCCGTTGCAGGTCATCCGGCTGGGCACCCCCAGCGTGGTGCCGATGCTGACCGCGATCGCGCTGGGCGGGGTGTTCATCCTCACCACCTACCATCTCTACTGGTGGTCGCTGGCGGCGGCGGGTGCGACGCTGAGCATGGTCCTCTACTGGCTGTGGACCGGCACCGCCGAAATACCGGAGAAGCCGACCAAGCCGATCGGCCACGGCATCGAGCTGCCGCTCTACCTGTCCGGGCCGCAGGCGAGCGGGTGGTGGGCGATGTTCATCACCATGATGGCGGACGCGACCGCCTTTTCCGGGCTGGTCTTCGGCTATTACTTCTTCTGGACGGTGCATCCAGAATTCCCGCCGTCCGGCGTCGGGCTCGACGGGCCGGGCGCGTTCTGGCCGATGGTCGCGCTGGCGCTGACCGCCGGGTCATGGGGGGCGACGGTGGCCGCGCGCGAGGTCCATGCGCGCGGACGGGTGGCGGCGGCGCGGGCGCTGCTGGCGGCGGCGGTGCTCGCCTCGCTCGCCAGCCTCGCCGCAGGGCTGGCGGGCCCGTGGCTGTCGGGAATGGACCCGACGCGCCACAGCTATCCGGCGATCGTCTGGACGCTGGCGATCTGGACCGCGGCGCATGCCGGCATCGGCGCGATCATGCAGGGCTACGCCCTCGCGCGGAGCGTGGCGGGCAGGATGACGCCGCGCTACGACGCCGACATCCGCAACGTCACCGTCTATTGCCACTTCCTGCTGTTCACCGCGGTGGTCGCGTGGTTGACCCTCGGCCTGTTCCCGGGGGCGGCGTGAAGGGCTTCCGCGACCGGGTGGCGCGCCTCAGGGTGACGCTGTGGACGCTGATCGTGCCGCCGACGCTGTGGGCGGCGCATTTCCTGTTCTCCTACCTGTGGGCGGCGGTGCTGTGCGCCAGGACCGGCGACTTCGCGCGCTACCCGTCGGTGTTCGCGGTGGGCACGGCGCTGGCGCTCGCCCTGATCGTCGCGTCGGGCTGGGTCGCCTGGGTGCAGTCGCGCACCCCCGGCGACGATCCCCCGCACGAGGGAGGAACCGAGATCGACCGGCTCCGCTTCCTGGCAGTGGCGACGCTGATGCTGGCGGGATTGAGCTTCGTGGGGGTGGTGTTCACCGCACTGCCCGTCATGTTCATCGGCGACTGCCGGTGAGGCGCAGCGCCACCGCCGCGGGCCTCGCGCTGGTCGCGGCGGCGTGGGCGCTGGCGGCGGCACCGCTGGCGATGACCGGGCACATGGCGGCGCACATGCTCGCCGTCGCGGTGGCGGCACCGCTCCTCGCCTGGGGGATCGCGGGGTCGTGGGCCGACCCGGCCGAGCGCCGGCCCCGGATCGTCACCCCGCTCGCCATGTCGGTGGTCGAACTGGCGGTGGTGTGGGGCTGGCACCTGCCGGCGCTGCGCGACCTCGCAGCGCGGTCGGCGGTGGCGCTGGCGGCGGAGCAGGCGAGCTTCCTCCTCGCCGGGCTGCTGTTGTGGAGCGCGGTGCTCGGCACCCGCGCCGCCCCGGCCGAGCGGCGCGCGGGCGGGGTGGCGGCGCTGCTCCTCACCTCCATGCACATGACGCTGCTTGGGGCGCTGATCGGGCTCGCGCCGCGGCCGCTCTACGGGCACGCCCATGCGGGGATGCTCGATCCGCTCGCCGACCAGCAGCTCGGCGGGGTGGTGATGCTGACGGTCGGCGCGGCGAGCTACTTCGTCGGCGGGCTGGCGATGCTGGCGGGGCTGGTGCGGTCGGGGGAGGCGAGGGCGTGACGATCACCATCACCTGGAAGCGCGTCGTCGCGGCGGCGGTCGCCATGGTCGCGGCGGCGCTGCTGGTGTCCTGGTCGGGGGTGGTCGGCGTCGCGGCGTCGAGCGGGCATTGGCCGATCACCACCTGGTTCCTGCACTGGACCATGCAGAACTCGGTCCGCACCCATGCCGCGCTGGGGACGCCGGAAACGGTGCGCGACGACACCGGGCTGGTCAGCGCCGCCGGACATTTCGCGCAGGCCTGCGCCGCGTGCCACGGCGCGCCGGGGGTCAGGCCGCTGCCGGTGATGCAGGGCGCGACCCCCCACGCCCCCGACCTGTCGAGGATGGCCGGCAAGTACGGGGATCGGGAGCTGTTCTGGATCCTCGACCACGGCATCAAGTACACCGGCATGCCCGCCTGGCCCGCCCGCGGCCGCCCCGACGAGGTCCGCCGCATGGTGGCGTTCGTCCGACGGCTGCCGGGGATGAGCCCGGCCGCGTATCGCGCGCTGGTCGCGGTCGACCCGCGCGGAAGCGATGCCTTCGCGCGCTGCGCCGGATGCCATGGCGACGACGGCCGCGGGCGGGGACAGGCCGACGTCCCGGTGCTGGGGGGCCAGCACGCCGCCTATCTGCGCGCGGCGCTGGCGAGCTACGCGGCGGGCGAGCGGCACAGCGGCGTGATGCGGCAGGCCGCCGCGCCGCTCGATGCGGGCACGATGGTCTCGCTCGCGAAGCGGTTCGCGGCGATGCCGGGCCTGGCACCGGGCGGGGTCGCCGCCGGCGACCGCTCGCCCGCCGCGACCATCGTGCGCGACGGGCTGCCGCGGCTGCAGCTTCCCGCCTGCCAGAGCTGCCACGACCCCGCGGGCGCCAAGCCCTATCCGGTGCTGCGCGGGCAAAAGGCGGCGTACATCGCGCAGCGGCTGCGCGGGTGGCGCGCGCCGGAGGGGGTGGTCGACGCGCGGTTGAGCCACGCCACCATGCCGGTGATCGCGCGTCGCATCCCCAAGGAGATGGTCGACCCGGTGGCGCGGCTGCTGGCGGGCGAGTAGCCCGCGACAGGCGTCAGCGGTCGGCGGCCTCGTAGCCTTCGACATAGGCTTGGTCGATCGGTCCGCCCGCCTCGCCCGCCAGTTCGCGGTCGAGATCGGCGTGGCGCTGGGTCACCTCGGCGAGCTGGAGCACGGTGCGGCCGCGCATCAGCGTCGCCTGCCCCGCCACCGCCTCCTCCAACGCCGCGGGCGCGAAGCGGGCGACGATCCAACGCAGCACCGCCCGGCAGCCGTTCTCGCTCGCGCGGAGGTGGCGGTGGATGTCGGCGATCGAGGCGCGGAGCGCGACGGGGCCGGACAGGAAGCCCTCGCCCCGGTCGAGCAGCAGGTCCACCGCCAGCCGCTGCGCGGGCCCCCATTTGAACGGATTGTTGCCGATCCCGGCGATGGTCGTGCGGGTGAACTGGTGCCCCTCGCGCGCCTTGTCGCGCGCCGCCACCAGCTCGGCTAGGCCGCCGACCATCTCGCGATAGACCGCGCCCGCGCGGCGCATCACCGCCGCGGCATCCTCCCCCGCCAGCCGCGACGCGTCGAGCCCGGCGCCGTCGCAAAAGGCGTCGAGCAGCGATTCGCGCTCAAAGGCCTGCGCGCGGGCGCGCGGCGGGCGGGCGTCGACGCGGGTGGCGCGGATGTGGAACCGGCCGAGCCGGAACGACGACGGCAGCGCGATCGGCACCGCCACCCGGTCGGGGAAGCGCGCCCCCGTCACCCGGTCGAACACCCCGTTGGCGCCGACGCTGACCAGTTCGAGCCCGTCCTGCCCGCAATTGAGCTCCAGATGCGCGCGGCTGATCGCGTTGTCGGGATCGTCGATCGGCCAGTCGGCGGCGCGGTCGCGCCCGATCCGCAGCCGTCCGTCGGCGAGCATCCGCGCCGCCACCGGCTCGACGGCGTCGTCGGCGTCGAAGAGGTGCAGCATGTACATGCCCGAAAACGCGGCCTCCGACGGTGACGCCCCGGCCTAGCGCGTCATGCCTTAAGCAATCGTTCCGCGAGCGCGGCCCGGTCCGCGGCGAAGGCGACGAAGCCGGCGGGGTCGAGGGGCTCGGCGAACCAGAAGCCCTGGAACAGCCGGCAGCCCTCGCCCCGGAGCCAACGATACTCCTCCGCCCGCTCCACCCCCTCGGCGAGCACCGCCGCCCCGAGCCCGCGCGCGAGCGCGATGATGCTCTGGCAGATCGCCTGGCTGTCGCGGCGCAGATGCACGTCCGTGACGAACTCGCGGTCGATCTTGATCTTGTCGAAGCGCAGCCGCCGGACCGCGCTGAACGAGGAAAAGCCGGTGCCGAAATCGTCGATGGCGATGCCCACGCCCAGCGCCCGCAACCGGTCGAACAGCGCCGCCGCACGGGCCGCATCGGCGGTGGCGACGGTCTCGGTCAGCTCCATCTCCAGCCGCGATGCGGGCAGGTGGTGGCGTTCCAGCGTCCGCTCGACGAGCAGCGCGAGGTCGCCCTCCTCCAGCTGCTGGGCGGAGACGTTGACCGCGACCCGCCACGGCTCGGGCCAGCCCGCCGCCTGCTTCAGGGCGGCACCCAGCGCCCAGCCGCCGAGCCGGTCGGCGAGGCCGATCTCCTCGATCAGCGGCACGAACCCGCCGGGCGGAACCCGCCCGCGGCGCGGATGGGTCCAGCGGACCAGCGCCTCCGCGCCGACCACCCGCGCGCGCTCTGCATCGACCAGCGGCTGGAAGGCGAGGTGGAACTGCGCCTCCTCTATCGCCTGGCGGACGTCCTGTTCGAGGAGGTAGCGGTCGCGCGCCTGGGCGGCCACGTCGGCGACGCTGGCCTCCCCCACCGCACCCACCGCGAGCGCGGAGGTCGCGCGGGCGAGCAGCGCCGGCGGGTCGGCGTCGTCGTCGGGCCAGCGGGCATGGGCGGCGTCGATCTGGGGAACGATGTGGCGCGCCCCGTCCGGGATCGCGTCGCCGAGCGCGTAGGCGATCGCGGTGACCTCGGCCCGCGCCTCGTCGGCGGGCACGTCGCCGTCGAACCAGATCGCGAACTGGCCGCGATCGACATGGGCGAGCAGGCGGCGTCCCGCGAGCATCCGCTGGAGCCGTTCCACCAGCGCGACCAGCACCCGGTCGGCGAGCGCCGGGTCGAAGGTGGCGAGCCGGTCGAAATCGGCGAGCGATACCACCCCCAGCGTCCCGGCCTCCGCCCGCGCGATGGCGGCGAGCAGCGGCTCGCGGGTGGGCAGCCCCGACAGGCTGTGGAGCTGTCCCCGCGCCTCGGCGGCGAGCTTGACGGCCAATGCCTCATGGTCGCGGCGCAGGCGGACCAGGTCCACCCCCCGCCGCCGCGCGGCGCGCCAGCCGGCGAGGGCAAGCGCCGCCGCGACCAGCACCAGCGACCAGGGAAGGAGAACCGCCATCTGCCGCCCGATCTAGCCCGGATCGGTGCGCGAGTCGTTAAGCGGCCGCGGGCTCGCGGGCGGGGCTGGTCTTACCGGTCTGGCGGTCGAGCCCGGCGGCGACCAGCGCGTCCAGCACCGTCACCCCGGCGACCAGGGCGAGCGCCCCCCAGACCGCCTTGTTGCGCGGCGCGTTGCGGGCGGCGAGCCCCAGCGCGCCGAGATCGAGCGCGTCGCCCGCAACCCGGCCCCAGATGCCGGTCGCGACCGCGGGTTGCATCAGGATCGCCGCACCCGCCGCGATCTCGCGCGCGCCGAAGCCGCGGACCAGCCGCTCCTGCCCTTCCGCCTCCAGCGCGCCGGTGATCTTGCGCGGCACCAGCAGCTCGGCGGCGCCGAGCGCGACGGAGAACAGGCCGAGGCCGAAGCTGAACTTCTTGTAGTCCATCGCCGTCACTCCCGTCAGGTATCAGGCGGCACCGGCCGCCTCGCTGAACCCCGAACCGCGGTCGGCGACCAGCGTCGGGGCGGGACCGGTGGCGGGGCGCAGCGCCTCCCGCTCGGCGGCGGTCGGAACCGCGGTCGGATCGGGGCGGAAGGCCTCGGGCGCGCGGGCGTCGGCGCGGACCGGGTCGGCGGCGGCGAGATCGGGCGCGGCATGGTCGACGGCGCCATTCGGCTCGCCCGCGGGCAGGTGCTTTTCCGTCTCGGCCATGCCGACCGGCGCGGCGGCCATGTCCGCGGGGCGGGGTGCCACCGGCGAGGTGGTGCTGTCGCCGGGCACCGCCCCGACCCCGCCGGCGAGCGCGGGGGAGCCGGCGCCGCCGTCGAACGCGGGATCGAGGTCGAGCGCCTTGGCGACCTTGTCGCCGTACCGGCTCGCCCCCCAGGTCCACGCCGCCGCGCCCGCGGCGAACGCACCGAGGCCGAGGCCCAGCTTCTTGATGTCCATCGGCTTTCTCCGCCTGTTTCGAATGATCGGGCGGTCAACGGGCGGTCGGCGGGGGTGTTCCGGCGGTCGGCCGCCGCGAGGCATGCATGAGGCCCACCAGCGGCGTTTCCGGCCAACAATCCGTCGTCCCGGCGCAGGCTGGGACCCATGTCGCCGCGGAGGGGCGGACCGCCGGACATGGACCCCGGCCTTCACGGGGGTGACGATAGCGCGAAGCGATCGGACGCCGAGCTACAGCAGTAGTTCCTGGGCGGTGAAGCGGCCGACGCTGCCGCCGCCGCGCCGCCGGGCCAGCTCGGTCTCGGCGGTGAAGCGGATGTCGGGATCGCGGTCGGTGAGGAAGCCGACCAGCGACTCCTCCTCGATCTCGCGCCATTCCTTGCCGCGGTCGGGGCCGTAGCGGACGCGGGGCAGCAGCCCCGGCTCCTTGGACCATTGCACCAGCTGGGCGAGGCTCGCCTCGTTCAACTGGTCGCGCAGGTGGTGGGCGGTGACGTAGGCGTCGGGAAAGGCGCGGTGGGCGGGCAACCCGCGCTCGTGGACCAGCCCCTCGGGCTTGCGCCAGTAGCGCAGCACCTGGTTGGAGAAGCTGGGGCTGTCGGGCCAGAGCCTCAGCGAGCATTTCCAGGTGCAGATCCAGTCGGCGTTGCGGGTCAGCGCGGGGGTGCAGAACTGTTCCTCGAACGCGGCGCGGTGGGCGGCGAGCGCGAGGCGGCGCGGATAGGGATCGAGGATCGGGCGCGCCACGTCGTGCCACCAGGGCGCGTCCGCCACGTCCTCGTCACGGATATGGTGCACCGCCATGGTGACCGGCGGCATGGGCCGGCCGGGATTGACCAGGGTGTTCCCGCCCTCGCCGTACAGCGCCCAGCGGCCGTCCTCGCCCAGCGCGACGTCCTGCCAGCCGATCTCGCACACCTGGTGCGCGGGCGGGGCGCTGCCGGTGGTCTCGAGGTCGATGACGCGGACGATCTGGCGATCGCGCAGAGGGGTCGGGCGGGGCGCGGGCATGGGACCCCAGATGGGGACGGCGGCGCGGTTAGTCGAGATGGACGCCGGCGGCGCCGAGATGCGCGCGCACCTCCCCCAGCAGCCGGGCGAGCGCCGCCGCGTCGCGCGCCTCGGCGCGGACGGTCAGCGCCGCCTCGGTGTTGGACGCGCGCAGCAGCCACCAGCCGTCCGGCGTGGTGACGCGCATGCCGTCGACCGGGTCGACCAGCGCATGCGTCGCCGCGAGGCGGGCGCGCACCGCCTCGATCACCGCCGCGCGGTCGCGGTCGACCGCGACCCTGAGGTCGGGGGTGACCGCGAGGTCGGGCATGGCGTCGCGCCATTCGGCCAGCGACCGTTCGCCCGCGTCGAGCGCTGAGATCAGCTTCACCGCGGCGAACCCGGCATCGTCACAGCCGCCCAGTTCGGCGAAGAAGAGGTGGCCCGACAGCTCGCCGCCGATCGGCGCGTCCTCCTCCAGCATCCGCGTCTTGATCGAGCTGTGGCCGGTGCGCGCCATCACCGGGCGCCCGCCGAGCGCGCGGATGCGGTCGAACACGTAGCCCGACGACTTCACGTCGGCGACGATCGCGGCGCCCGGCCGCGCCGCCAGCGCGCCTTCCGCCAGGATCGCGAGCAGCTGGTCGCCCCACAACACGCGCCCCCGCCCGTCGATCGCCCCGATCCGGTCGCCGTCGCCGTCGAAAGCCAAACCGAAATCGAGCCGCTTGGCCGCGACGAGCGCGCGCAGGTCTGCGAGATTGGCCTCCACCGTGGGATCGGGATGATGATGCGGGAAATGGCCGTCCACGTCGGTGAACAGCAGGTGATGCTCACCCGGCAGGGCTTGCGCGAGCTTCTCGACGATCGGGCCCATCGCGCCCGAGCCGCAGTCCCAGCCGATCCGGAAGGCACCACCGTCGTGGCCCGCGAGCAACCGGTCGACATAGGCGTCGGAAACGTCCGTTTCGGAGACGCTCCCCTGCCCTTCGGTCCACGCGCCCGCGGCCGCGATCGCCGCCAGCTCCTTGATCGCCTCGCCGAAGAATGGGCGGTGCTGAAGCACCAGCTTGAAGCCGTTGTCCTCGCCGGGATTGTGGCTGGCGGTTACGTGGATGCCGCCGTCCACCTCCAGCGTCCGTTCCGCGAAGTAGAGCATCGGCGACGGGCCGAGCCCGATGCGCACCACGTCGACCCCGCCCGCGGCCAGCCCCGCGACCAGCGCCGCCTCCAGCATCGGTGACGAGAGGCGCCCGTCGCGGCCGACCGCGACGCGGGCACCGCCCGTGCGCCGCACCACGGCGGCGAAGCTGCGCCCGATCGCGCGGGCGTCGGCCTCGACGATCTGCGTGCCGGCACGGCCGCGGATGTCGTATTCGCGCAAGACGGCGGGGTCGAGGCGGTGGGTCACGGGCGGCCGATCCGCGATCTTCCGTTCGCCCCGGGCGAGAGGCACGACCAAGCGTCGCCGAGGTTCCTTCCGCCACGCGAACGAGTGGCTCGACCTCGCTCGGCACGAACGCATCGGGTGCGCCCAGGCGATGCGGGGGATCGGGTCAGCCTCACCGCCCCCGCAGCAGCAGGTCGCGCGCGGCGTTGACCTCGCGGGTGAGCGCGGCCGACCCGCCGCGGTCGGGATGGGCGTCGGCGACCTTGCGGCGGTGCGCGGCGCGGATGGCATCGGCGTCCGCCGTCGCCCCGACCCCGAGCACCGCGCGCGCGCGCATCTCGTCGCTGTTCCCCTTCGGTCGTCCGGTCGCCTTGCCCCGCGACAGGAAGTGCCACGCCGCCCAGATCACCAGCGCGACGAACAGCCACTTCATGCCGCCTCGGTCTCCACCGTGCCGGCGTCCACCGCCTCCGGCAGCGCCAGCGCCGCCATCATCTCGCGCAGTTCCTGCCGCGCGGCGACGTGGGCGAGCCCCATCGCCCCGAACGCCTTCGAATCGATCAGCGTCAGCCCGGCCGGGAACAGCTCGCGGTAGATCACCCGCTCGTGAAGGCCGGGGATGATGCGGAAGCCGACCCGCTTGGCGAGCTGGATCAGCGCGTCCGACACGCGGCGCATGTTGCGCGCCTCGATGTGCTGGAGGCGGTTGCGCAGCACCACCCAGTCGATGGTGGTGCCGTCGGCGCGGGCGCGCTGCTTGCGCGCGTCCCAGATCAGCTCCGAATAGAAGCTCGGGCGGGTGACCTGGAAGGTCTCGGGATGGACCTGGCCGATCAGGTCGAAGTCGACGAAACTGTCGTTCATCGGCGTCACCAGCGTGTTGGCCAGCGTCGCCGCGGTGCGGGCGAACGGATCGTCGCGGCCGGGCGTGTCGACCACCAGGAAGTCGGCCCCCTGGGCCAGGCGGAACCAATTGTCCTGGAAGAACGCCTCGCCCGTCCCGTCATGGGTGGCGTGGATCGGCATCGGCAGGTCCTGCCCGGTCCGCCGGATCGTCTCGGCCCGGTTGTCGAGATAGCGGCCGACCGTGCGCTGGCGGTGATCGAGGTCGAAGCACGCCACCCGCGCGCCGCGGTTCGCCAGCGCGATGGCGACGTGGACGGCGGTGGTCGACTTGCCGGTGCCGCCCTTCTCGTTGGCGAAGACGATGATGTGGGGCGATCCCATGCCGATACCCTTGTTGATCGCGGTGCCCCTCCTCCATAGAAGCCGCGCGCTGTGGAGGCGAGGAATTAAGTGGTGGAAACGGTTCGGAAGCTGGACGATCTCAGGGCCGCGGTCACCGCGTGGCGCGCCGAGGGCCAGCGGATCGCGCTGGTCGCGACCATGGGGGCGCTCCACGCCGGGCACCTCGCGCTGGTCGAGGCTGCCAGGGACAGCGGGCGGCGTCCCGGCACCCGCGTGGTCGCGTCGATCTTCGTCAACCCCCGGCAGTTCGGCGCGGGCGAGGACCTGTCGCGCTATCCGCGGCGCGAGCTGGCCGACCAGCGGCTGCTCCAGGAGGCGGGGTGCGACCTCCTGTGGATGCCGCCGGTGGAGGCGATGTACCCGCCGGGCTTCGCGACGGGCATCTCGGTATCGGGGGTGAGCGAGGCGTTCGACGGAGCCGCCCGCCCCGGCCATTTCGACGGGGTCGCGACGGTGGTGGCCAAGCTCCTGAACCAGGTCGCCCCGGACGCCGCCTATTTCGGCGAAAAGGACTTCCAGCAGCTCGCGGTCGTCCGCCGGCTGGTGGCCGACCTCGACATGGCCGTCGAGATCGTGGGCGTGCCGACCCAGCGCGACGACGACGGGCTCGCCCTGTCGTCGCGCAACATCTACCTCGACGAGGAGGAGCGCGCCAAGGCGGTGGCGCTGCCCCGCGCGCTGGGGGTGGCGGCGCGGGCGATCGCCCGCGGCGAGCCCGCGGCCGAGGTCCTGGCCGATGCGCGCCGGGCGCTGGAGGCCGCCGGGT
>Ga0325400_1000495_pt1 | contig 29291 bp, 21 predicted proteins | sample PopdelMetagenome_2_FD_205662 | JGI IMG/M metagenome (GOLD analysis project Ga0325400, IMG submission 205662) | Populus deltoides microbial communities from Bellville, Georgia, United States - Xylem-PdKOR-R1 | ecosystem: Host-associated > Plants > Phyllosphere > Stem > Wood/Secondary xylem...
CTGACCATCCAATACAAAGACTTCACTCACTACCAGCAGCAGTTGCTGGCCGGCGAGCCCGGGGCGCAACTGCGTCGCTACTGGCTGGAGCAGTTCCAGGGAGAACTACCGGTGCTGGAACTACCCATCGACAAAGCACGTTCAGATGCAAAAATTCAAGTAGGGGACACAATTGAGCTTATAATTGAGAAATCAATAGTCAGTGACCTTAAAAAAAATTACAAAAAAAATGATTCGTTTTTGTTTGCGTCTTTATTAGGTCTCGTTAATATTCTATTGTATAGATACACAGGACAGAGAGATATTATAATTGGCTTTCCGACAGCAGGAAGAAAGCATAAGGATTTAGAAAACCAAGTAGGTTTTTATGTTAATCTTCTTCCTTTGAGAACGCTAATTAAACAGTCTTCTTCATTTAAAAATATACAATTAGAAATTGGCGAAAGATTGTTAGAGGCGTATAAACATGAAGACTATCCTTATATTCAGTTGTGTGAGGATCTTTCGCTGACTGGAAGCGCTGGAAGCATGAAGTTGTTCAATGTACTTGTTCAATTAGACTATTTAGAGGAAGAAGAGAACAATGGTAAAGAATATTTACAAGCTGATTTTTTTAAAGCTGAGGTAAATGCAATCAAATATGACTTGGCCTTTTGTTTTAGAAGTGCAAGAAGAGAAGATCAACTTGTCCTTGCAATTAGATACGATATAAATTTGTTTAAAAAATCTACTATTGAGGAGATGGTATTGAATTTTTGTAGAATGATGAAAAAAGTAGTCTTATGCGATGAAACCAAAATTTCTGATGCTGGGCTAATGCGCTCTACAAATGAGGAAGAATACACCGACTTCGTTTCGCCGCTTTAGAACTAGCTAGTGATAAGTACTTTACACAGTAACGCGTAAATATTTAATTTCTACTGTTCAGGATATTTTCTCGTGTTTATAATTGGTATAGTGAAATATTTTTCGATTAAGTTTTGCATATACGTAAGCGTTGAAGTGCCAATGTCCTTACTTCTCACCAAGCCTTGATCACCTAGAACCATTTTATTAATTGTAGCGAAGTTCGTACTGGATAGCCAATCTAAAATCTTTTCTAGCGACTAAAAGATGGTACAACGTAACTGATGAATTTGTGGCGATGTTATCTTATTCAATAGAAGTGTTTTTGTATTAGGATAGCAATTTGCCAGGTTTTATATAAATTTTTAAAAATCCGCTTTAGTGATAGTGCAATAAGTTAGTAAAAGTTTTAGATGCTTAGAACTGCCTTTTTTGCTCAACTTCCATAGTTGTATTGTTAGAACTGGCTGGCCTATAGGGATGAGGTGGTCGATACCTCATCCCTATAGGCCATACAATAGTTTATTCTGATAGACTACCGTATAACTTTGATACCAATCTGTTGAAAGAGCGCCAAACTATCCTTCATTTGAACCGAAAGCAAACCATTTAACTGTACAATGCACTGCTGATATTAGTGATGAAGCTCTTATTTATTACTGTGTATTTGGCTAAATTCTACAAATAGTATTTTACTTAATACTATCTAAACGACAATTTTAGTTGTATAAGTAATATATAAAGGCTATGTCTGTAAGGTGCTTGGCTGTTAAATGAGGCAATGACCTACCGACAATATATAAAAGTAGGGGGATTATACTATATTATTCAGAAACTTTCTTAACTATGAACTTTGCTATTAATCATAAAAACAGAAAAAAGTTAGGGATTATTGGAGGTATGGGATCTCATGCAGGTGTATGGCTATTGAAAAGAATCACCGAATTATCGTACGCCCAGGCGGATCAAGAGTTTCTTGACATCCTACTCCATAACAATAGTGCCATTCCTGACCGTACTTACGCAATTTTACATCAAAAGAACTCTCCTTTATATGAATTAGAACGCACAATATCTATATTTAATTACAGTGAAGTAGAGGTAGCTGTATTAGCCTGTATGACGGCCCATTACTATTGCGATGTGCTAGCATCTAAGTTCAGTGGTAAGCTTCTAAGTGCAGTTGATCTAGTGGCTCAAGAGCTTCACTCTAATCCGCATTTTGCTGGAAAGTTTAAGATAGGTCTAATTGGTTCTACTGGATTGATAGTTTCGGGCATATATCACCGTATTCTCGAACCATTGGGTTATAACATAATCACCCTTAATGGCCTTGAACAAGAAGAGTACTTTATGCGGCCAATCTATGGAAACGACGGGATAAAAGCTAAGGGCATAGACGTAAGTGAAAAAGTGAAGGAACAGTTCTATCATCAAGTGAGCATTCTTACCATGCGAGGCGCTCAAGTCATAATAGGTGCCTGTTCAGAGATACCACTAGTTATGACTTGTGGTATCTCAGTCCCTTTTATAGATGCTTTTGATTTGCTTGCAAGGCAGACCGTACACTACTGCTATAATACCCTTTAACTTGCATTTATAAAATGAAAGGTTAGGGGTTAGTTCCTCTTTGTTAAAACAATAAAAAAGACTAGCAATGCACAAAGCAAAACAGTATAACTGATGAAATACCAACACCGGCTACTTATTGGAGGTATAGGAGATGACGCCCATTCAGTTGGCATAGGTTTACTAGAATTGGGTTTCCGGGAGGCGGGTTACTATGTGAAAAGCCTTGGTATTCGTAACGTATTAGCTACGTTTTTCAAATACGCTTCACATTTTGATGTTATCATGATTTCTAATAAGAATGGTCATTCAGAATTGTACCTGCAAGATTTTTCCCGCCTGTTAAATGAGTTTAGGTTAACTAATGATTCGCCTAAGTTATGGTATCTAGGGGGTAGCTTAGCAGTAAGTGAATCAGACTTTCGAGTGAAGAAACGATTCATGAACATGGGGTTTACTAACGTTTACCCAAAGCCAGTACCCTTTACAAGGATTCTTGAAGACGTCGAAAAAGATATATTTAGGTGTAACATACTCAAGCAAGAGCCTATGAGCTTTGAGTTGATGCAATGGCCTATGGACCGGTCGCTTACTTACAATGATATTACTGACCGTAAATGGACATACGAAGAACTGTTGTTTTGTCGTAAGGAGGTAATCCAAGAGTGGCACACTGGTAAAGATGTATTAGTCAATCCCGACAACCTGCACTATTTATCTCAAAATTCTTTAGATAGGTTACTATGGTTTAACAAAATGAAGAAAAATAAACCTCTTTTTCAGCCTAGGACCGGCGTTGCTGATATTGATCAGCAGATTAGCCTGTTGCAGTACTTAGAAAAAGAGGGAAGTGACGTCAGCTCTGTGCAACTTGATGCAGCTTCCCGCTCCCGCCTGTATGAGAAAGCTGAGTTGGGAAAAGAGTTAAGCATTGAAAGAAAGGAATCGCAACTTAACGGCTTTCCAATACCTATATATGGTGTCAAGGAAGTACGTCGGATGGTCACTTCACTCAAGCGACCTTTTCAGTTGAGAGGTGGCGGTTCAGATCACAGGTTCACTTATGAAATTGCTTTGAGTGCTGGAGTTTCAGCATTGGAAGGTGGGTTTATATGTTACTGCCTTCCGTATGATAAACTCGTTAATCCTATTGAATCATTGCGCAAATGGCAATTTGTTGACCGATTGAGCGCTTTTTATAAAGAAAAGAGTGGAATTAGCATAAACCGCGAGTACTTTGGCACCCTCACGGCAACGTTGATCGAACCTTCATTAGCCATTGTGGTTAACGTCATTCAGGCGTTAGTGGCTGCCCAGCAGGGAGTAGATAGTATTTCAGTGGGATATGCTGAGCAAGGCAACCGCGTGCAGGACATAGCTGCCGTTCATATACTTGAAGAAATGGTAAAAGAGTATTTAGTAAAGTTTAAGCACGTTAACATACGTGTCACGACAGTTTTTCATCAGTTTATGGCCGCCTTCCCTTCAGAGTATGCTAAAGCTGAAGAACTAATATTTAATTCTGCTGTCACGGCAACTATTGCAGGAGCTACCAAAGTTATGGTGAAAACGGCGGTGGAAGCTACCCAAATACCAAGCCGGTACGATAATGCAAAGGCTCTTAAACTTTGTAAGAAGGCTGTAGTGGCCGCAGACAACTACTACATCAATCCGAATACACTGAATTTTGAAAAAAGTCTAATTCGACGTGAAGTACAGCAGATCATGGATGCAGTCATTGAATTAGGCAACGGGTCAGTGACTAAAGGAGCTATAAGGGCAATAGAAGAAGGAATAATTGATATTCCTTGGTCACCAAGTATTTACAATAAGGGCAAAGTCGTGGGCATGCGAGACATTAATGGAGCCATCCGGTTTTATAATTGTGGTAACCTTCCCTTTGATGAAGGAATAAAGAATTATCATCAGGAAAAAGTGCACATCCGTAAGACGTTAGAGAGAGATCAGAGCATATTCTCACTGCTTGAAAAAGACCTAAGCCGTATCTGGCGCAATGACTATGTGCAATGGCCACTCGACGGCAATTATGTCAATTAGTATACCAGCTTCTCTTGTATGGGCAAGAGCTGCAAAACAACTATCACTTCCTGGCATAAAATTCCCGAAAACCGAGCCGTTAAAGATTAAAATCATGAGTTAATATTTCAGTAAGATCCGTATACCCTATCAATTGCAATACAATATTTATTAGAACTTGGAGACCACCTAATGTAAATCCGACAGAGATCACATTTAGGACTAGCCTATTTGTTACTTCTTAAATTTGATATTACTTGATTAGATAAAGTGAATTAAAAATTAAATTGTTTTTAATTGTAATACAATCGTTTTGAATAATATAATTTCGACTGGGATAGTTTAGTTTATTGCTAGCCCCAACTATCACGAAGGATAATAACCTATTAACATAGTAAACTGTAATTAAATCGGACTATACAATAAAAATGATTGCTATATATTACTGTCATAATCGTAGTCCGCTTGCTTTTTTTGATTTAGAGAATATAATAGATTCTCTACCAAACGAAGTGTCAAGTAAAGTCAAAAGTTTTAAAAAATGGAGCGATGCTAATGCCTACTTATTTGGCAAATTACTTTTAATGAAAGGATTGGATGAATTTGGAGAGAAAAAAACACTTGTAGATTTGAAATATACTCAATATAACCGACCCTATTTTGAAGATACATGTTTAGATTTTAATATTTCACATTCGGGGGACTTTGTCGTATGTGCAATAAGTAATGAAGGATCTGTAGGGGTAGATATTGAAGAAATTAGATCTATTGAAATAGATGATTTTCAAGATCAGTTTCAAGATTCTGAATGGCAAAAAATTATTTGTTCAGCAAATATGTACGAAACCTTTTTTACATATTGGACACAAAAAGAGGCCGCAGTTAAAGCAGATGGCAGAGGTCTGTCTATACAATTGAATAGAGTTTATGTGAATGACACTTTCGATAAAGTGTTTATAGAAAACAATAAATTCTATTCATATGAAATTTTTTTGTCAAACAATATTAAATGCACCTTAGCTGCAAAAAATGAACTTCGTCATATTAAGCTTATTGCTTGTTGTTATTGACAAGTGGCAGCCCCACCAAGACGCGGGCAAGAACACTTAAGGTGTGTTAATTAGAGAAATTACGTGCAGATCCAACAAATTATTCTTCATATGCAATTAGATTCGGTTATTTTAAGTGATAAAAAGTATAAGTTGAATTTTAACTATGACAAAACGCTGGTAGATCTGTTCGAAGAGCAAGCCCTTGCCACTCCTCAGGCGGTGGCTTTGGTATTCGGCCAGACGCAACTCACCTACCAGCAGCTCAACGAGCGGGCCAACCAACTGGCTCACTACCTAATCAGGGTTGGTACCGAACCGGGTACTTGCGTCGGCATTTGTTTAGACCGTTCTGCGGAGTTGTTTATTGGCATGCTCGCCATTCTGAAAGCAGGAGGAACTTATTTACCTATAGATCCAGAATATTCCTCCGACCGCATCGAATACTTAATAAAGGACAGTCGTGTCCGTATTCTCATAACCCAACACCACCACCAGAATTTAATCGGCAAACAGAGTGCCCTACTGAAGATATTGCTGCATGAGGTTTGTGATGCGCTTGACAAAGAAACGCCTGCTAATCTAATGCCCGCAGCCGGACAGAACCCTTTGCTGTGCATCTTTTATAGTTCTAGTTCCACCGGAAATCCCAAAGGCGTCAAGATTTTCCAAAGCGCCGTACTCAACCTCTGTTACTTGATGTGGCATGCCTATCCTTTTCTGCCGAGTGAAGTTGGTGCCCTTAAGACACCCATTACTTCCATAGATCACATCTGGGAGTTTTTCGGCCCGCTGTTGCAAGGGGCTCCTTCGGTCCTGTTTACCAATGAAGATGTACATGATACCAGCCGCTTCCTTGACAAGCTGGTTAGCCAGCGGGTGAGCAGAATCATATTAGTACCTTCGCTGTTAAAGATACTACTTGACAAGATAAAGGACGACCATATTGCATTGCCAAATTTGAAATACTGGTTATGTAGCGGTGAAGTATTGATCCACACCCTGGTGGATGCTTTTTATAGACTATTTCCCGACCACGTTTTAATAAACATCTATGGTTCTATCGAGGTAAGCGCAGACATAACCTATTTTGATACATCCTCGAGAAGAGACTCTCTAGGGGATAATGAGCAACTGCAATCATTGTTTGGGATTACTATTGAAGATGAAGTCAATACTCTTGTTGATGCCTTTCAAGGCCGGCCTGAAATTATCCGGTCGGAGGGAAAAAGCGAACTAGCACCGCACTACTACGAGGCAACGGTCAGTGAACCCTGGCAAAAGGAAACCTATATTGATTTTCTCAAAAATGACTTGTTGCCGAATGTAGTTAAGGTCTCACATCCTAGCTTTGTAGGTCACATGACCTCGACGCTTCCTGATTTTGTCAAAGACCTGAATGCCCTCATGGTTGAGCTGAATCAAAACATGGTGAAGATTGAAACTTCGTTAAAGGCAAGTGCAATTGAGCGCCAAGTAATTGGCTTCATGCATAGGCAGGTATACAAGTCAGATGAGAGTTTTTACCAGCAGAACATTCAAAATCCAGAATCCTGTCTTGGGCTCATCACTAACGGCGGCACGATCTCTAACATAAGCGCTTTGAGTTACGCCATGAATAGCAAACTGCGCGCAGATACGAATTTTGGGGGAATCAGGGAGGAAGGCCTGCTCAAAGCATTAGAGTACTATCGTTATAAAGGCGTAGCTATAATTGGGTCTCACCTAGCGCATTACTCTATAAGCAAGGCGTTAGGCATTTTGGGAATCGGCAAATCTCAATATATCCGATTTGATTTTGACCGGAATAACCCCATTGCTAGCAAGAAAATGCTGGCAATAATCATTGAAACGTTAAAAAACGATCACATCTTAGTGTTAGCAATCATTGGGGTGGCAGGAGCAACCGAAACCGGCCAGATCGATCCCTTGGAGCAATTAGGAAACATTGCCCATGAGCACGCTATTCATTTTCACGTGGATGCTGCTTTTGGTGGACCCAGTTTATTTTCTTCTAAATTGGCAGTAAAGCTAAAAGGGATAGAATATGCGGATACGGTGACAATTTGTGGGCACAAACAAATGTATTTGCCGATGGGAACTAGCATTTGTTTGTTTAAGGATAAGGACTTTGCTTCTCATTCCCAAAACAGTTCTTTTTACCAAGCGCGTAAAGGGAGCGGTGACCTAGGGCGGTATAGTATCGAAGGTTCCCGTCCTTTTATTTCCTTGGTATTGCACGGGACGCTGAGAATACTTGGCGAAAAAGAAATGGGTAGGCTGATCGAAGCAAACACTCAGAAAGCCTTGTTATTGGCGGACCTGATTAAAACGACGAATTCATTTCAATTGCTGTTTGAACCCGAACTAAACATAGTTAACTACCGCTATGTGCCTCCAAGCTTGCAGTTTAAAATAAAGTCTGGTAAGATTTTAGCCGGTGAACTGGATTGGGTCAATGAAGTGAACAGACAGATTCAACAAATTCAGTTTTCCCGCGGTAACACTTTTGTTTCCTATACAGAGCTACTAATGCAACAGCCCGCATTTGGGGTAGACGAAGGAAGAGTTGTAATGATGCGAGCCGTGCTAATGAATCCCTACACGACTATCGCCCACCTGAGGGCAATCTTAAAAGAACAACTTGATATTGCCAAGGAGATTGTAGGGGATCAGCATGCTTACCCTGAAGCTGCATTGCGGCTTCAGGGTCCAATATGACATATATAGAAAAAATGTAAGCTTCCCTTCATCGAGATGTCTCAGCCCTTTGAATGACTAAATTAAATTACAAAAACAGATTAGTCCAGTCATTTAAGAAATCATAAATAGATCACGACGAGTGTTCATCATAAAAGACCGTTATTCCATTTTTACGAAGCTGTTTATGGCGGTCAATTCGAGATTTGTAGGACAGTCGCCTTCTAAAGGATGTGACGACAGAAGTATTTGACTAGAAAAAGAAGATCTAAAAAAATTATCTTTCAGTCAATCTTCATCTTCGAGCATTATTGAAAGAAAATAAGCATCTAAAACACATTGTTATCAAACAATGCACGCGGAGCGAAAAGTAAAAAATAAATCACAAAAAAGGTCTATCATACTTCGGAAAAACTGATAATCATAAGCCAATTTTTCCTAACAGATTACTCATTCTCAGCTTGCCAGTTCTAAACGGCAACCTTAATTCTAAAGTCTAGTGTACGTCGTCAAATGAAGGTGGACAAAAGGGATGAAGATGGGAAGAGACAATTCAGTAAATTGTTTCACCCAAACCACCTAAATAATGTCCAAATCGGCTAAATCAGCATCGCCGAAGCGTTCAGCGATTAACTCATCAGCTTCTGCTGAACGCAAACCGCAACGGCGGCCCGGCAGCTCTATCCATTATTAAAGACATCCAGCCGGACGCCGGCGCGGGCCAAACTCGGCGCCAGTACACTGCTGAAGAAAAGATTGGCACGGGCCACCCCGCGCATTGTCATCGAAGGTTTGCAAGGAGAGCAGTCAGTTGCAGAGATTTGTCGACGAGAAGGCCTCAACACCAATATCTATTACCGCTGGATCGGACTGCCGAAGCAGCAAGGAGTTTTTAGAAGCAGGTAAAAAACGATTAGCAGGTGATACGACCCGGGAAGCCACGGCTCCCGAAGTGCAATCCATCAAGTCGGAGAATGAAGCACTTAAGCAATTAGTAGCCGAGCTGAGTCTGGAGAATCGGCTGTTAAAAAAAAGGTGGACCGCCACCTCGGCTTAAGGCCGACGACTGATCCCTACCACCGTATGACTCAGTCTGAGAAAATGCAGATTATCACCCTAGTCGAGCAATCACCACTAAACGTGAAGGCCACTTTACGGGAGCTGTCAATCAATCGATCCACTTTTTATCAGTGCCGGTCCGCCGGTGCGGTATAAGCGCTACCTGACCGATGGCTATGATGGATTGGCTGACCAACCGCACCGACGCCATAGTGGCTGGAATCAGCTGCCGCCTGCTCAACGGAGTCGAGTGATTGAACTCGCGTTAGAACGTCCCGATCTGTCATGTCGAGAGCTAGCCTGCTATATTGTCGATTATGAGGGCTGCCGGGCCGCCGGTGCGGTTTGTCTCGGAATCGAGCGTTTACCGTATCCTCAAGAAGCAGGGATTAGTGACCACACCAGCTTTTCGATTGATAGAAGCGGCTGATGAGTTCTATAATCCGACTACGGGTACCAATCAGCCGCTTCGGCCTTTAGATTTGGGCTGTTGTACGATTTCAAGATGAGTCGTGTAACTTGATGCCACTCACAAACCGTGAGCGACCAACCCCGACAGGAATACCTTAACGCTTCGGCAAGGTAAAACCTATGGATCGATTCAAGATCCTGCCGGGATAATTAGACGTTGACTTCAAATAAAAATGCGGGTTCGCGGCCCATAAGCAAGGTATTGAAGGTGTCTAACGTTGGCCAACGCGGTTAACTCTTACCCTGTAAAATTATGCAATTTGATTACTTCATTGGTGTAGATGTCTCAAAAGCTACTCTCGATTTTGCGGTTGTAAAACTTAACCAAGTTCTGTTTCATCAGCAGGTTAGTAATGACAAAAAGGGCATTGCCGAGTTTCTCAAAGTGCTTCGTCAGCAAACAAAAGCAGGCATCGGCCAATGCCTGTTTTGTATGGAGCATACGGGCATCTACAACAACCCGTTACTCAAAGCCCTTCACCAACACTTAGCCCATATCTGGGTTGAGCGAGCGGCTCACATCCAGGAGAGCATTGGGCTGACCCGTGGCAAAACTGATCAAGTCGATGCTAAACGGATTGCCCTGTTTGCCTATAAAAACCGTGATGAGGCTCGCTTGTGGACTCCACCCCGTGCTGTTATCACCCAACTAGACCGGTTGACAGCCCAACGAGCCCGCTTGGTGAAAGTGATTAAAATTTTACAGACCCCGCTGACCGACTCAGAAGGCTTTATTCATAAAGCTGACCATAAAGCTAATCAACAGGCCTGTACGGCATCCTTGAAATCGCTCAAAGCTGATCTCAAATCAGCAGATAAATCAATTGCAGAGCTGGTCAAGCAAGATCCGGAACTTAGCCGCCTTTTTGAGCGGGTAACCTCCGTGGTGGGTATCAGCCAGACCACAGCTGCTGAGATCATTGTCACAACCAATGAATTTAAAGCGATTAGCGATCCAAAAAAGTTTGCCTGTTATGCCGGAGTAGTTCCCTTCGAGCGTAGTTCAGGCCAGCGTAAAGGACGCCCGCAAGTGAGTCATAGGGCGAACAAGAAAGTCAAGTCCTTACTTCATATGGGAGCCATGTCCGCCGTTCAGCACTGTATACAAATGAAAGCCTACTACGAACGAAAAGTGAGCGAAGGCAAGAACAAGATGTTGGTTCTCAATAACGTCCGTAATAAAATCGTTCTTCGCATTTTCGCCTGTGTTCGGGAAGACCGAAATTATGACGAAAAGTATATGCATGCGCTTGTTTAGATCATAGAAATCGGTCCGATTTGGCAAACCGACTTTACCTATTTCAAGATCAAGAACTGGGGCTGGTATTACCTCTCGACGGTACTGGACGACTACTCGCGATATATTTTAGCTTGGGATCGGACTGCCGACGCAGCTGTGTCCAGGAATGCAAGCTGTAGATGTTGAACGAACGGTGCAGTCCGCCCTGCAAGCTAGTAGCCTGAAAGACGGTCAGCGACCCCGCATCTTGTCGGACAATGGTTCAGCCTATGTGTCCCGCTATCTCAAAGATTATCTGAAAGGGGAAAGCATTGAGCATATTCGCAGCGCGCCGTTCCATCCGATGACCCAACCGGGCCGCCGGAGCGGAAAAAATCGAGCGCTAACGGTACGCCGTCGCGGCACCGCTCAATGAAAAACGTGTTGTTATTAGAACACTACTACAGCCCAGATGAATTGCGTCAACGAGTCGCGGAGTGGGTCGATTATTATAAGCGCACGGGCGCCCCCGCGTCAGCGCTATCATGAATCGCTGGATAATGTGACACCAGCTGATATGTACTGGGGACGTTACGAACAAATCTTGGCAGAACGGCAAAAAATTAAGTCGCACCGGCGCCCCGGAGCTCACGATGGCTCAACGCCGAAAAAATTCTATTTATCAGAAATTACAAAGCGCCTAAAAGCCTCTCTTCTTTTTTCACCCGTATCTGTCCACTTTCAGCTGACGATGTACAAGTCTAGCCAATTACGATGGATTTGGGTAACGAACAAACAGGTAGTAATTACTCGTATTGGAGAATCACAGAACAAAGACTTTTATACATTCAGTTATTAATGTATCATACATAAAAATAAGCAAGAAGAAAGTAGATAACTTTATTCATGATAATAACTTTTAATTCATAGCATTCTGTTGTGCAAGGTCATTGGGTGTAACAAATTTGCTAACTATTACAACTATAAATAAACTTTATAGTACTTTTTCACCCATTAAAGTAAAAATCTGTTCCACCGATAAATTGGCTTTATAGCTCTTTAACATAAGTGGAGAGAAGCGGTGGCGGGTTGCACAACCAATAAATGGGGTCAGTGAAAAGACGGCGGTTATAACTAGTGAGATTAGCTAAAGACTTGTTTTCAAGTATAAGTCACATATTCAGATGATCGCTTTCAGAACGAGCAAACGAAGTCGACTGAAATATAAGTAGTAAGTTATTTTTCTAATTGTACCACTTCAAGTAGCAGACGGTTAATTTGTTAGAAGAAGGAAACATTACTACTGACATCCCATTAGTCATGCTTACAAGTATGTTTCAAAGAGTCTGAGCAGACCTCTTTTCGAGTAAACCAACTCGAGCACTTAGGCTTATGCTCCGAGAGTACAATATTTTTTTACTCCTTTACCCTTTAAGCGAACGCCCTGTAAGTAGTTGATTTGTTACTTGGAGTGAAAGTAGTATTGAGGAGTAAATTGATAAATGAATCTTCTACAGATGAAATATAATGCTCATTAACGTACTAAATCTATTATTTGCTATCTTAACAAACTTTACTTAATATTAAGCTATAAGACAAAGTATGGTATAAATTAAGGCAGGCAAACATTGATAATATTCTGAATCCGGATAATAAACAACCTAAAAATAAAGTAACATGCATTTACGTCTGCCAAATATAGATATCAACTTCATATCAGTGTTATACCGTGATGATGAGGTACAGGATTACAACCCAGATGAAATCTTTGACTTTATAAGAATGAGTGATGAATTTGGATTTACTGGTATTTTGTTATTTGAAAGTAACAGGGGAAATGTTGAGCCTTGGATATTAGGACAAGCAATTGCAACACAAAGCGCAAGTCTTATACCCTTTATAGCGGTGAATCCATTATACATGCACCCTTTCATAGCTGCAAAAAAAATTTTGACTTTAAGTAAACTATATAACCGTAAACTGTACATTAACTATATTACAGGAACGTCAACTAGTGATTTGACTAATTTGAATGATCACTTAAGTCATGACGAGCGTTATTTTAGGTTAATTGAATATATTCAAATAGTTAATCACTTATTAAATTCCAGAACCCCCCTGAACTTTTCAGGTCGTTATTACTCGGTTAAGAACCTTATTTTATCAACTGCTATTAATTCAGATCTTTTACCTGAATATTTTATTGCAGGATCTTCTGAAGTTGCACAGGAAGCCAGAAAAGTTACTGGTGCATATAAGGCAACAATGGCACAAGATGTGAGTGAGTGGCAAGATAAAGAACTCTTGCACATAAATGGAACTGCTGTTCATTTTGGAATGATAGCAAGAGAAACGGCTATTCAAGCAACTAATCATTTAGATAAATGGCTTTGTGAAACACCTGACACAATTGATCTCTTTGAATACGTTATGTCGAAGACTGAAAGTGAATGGAAAACAAGGCTAGCTCAGCAAGTAGAAGAAAAAAAATCTGTTTTTACATTAAGGCCTTTTAAAAATTTAAAGTCTGACTGTCCTTATTATGTGGGAAGCCATGAACAAAATGCTGATGTATTTTTGAAATACATATTGAATGGCTACAAGACCTTTATAATCGAACTTCCTAGCAAAAGAGATGAATTTATACATATTCAGAAGGTGATTGAATTAACAGAGTTTAGACTGCGCAATTTTCTTTCTAATGGTAAATGATTGTTGTATGTCGTCAGCCAAATATTGATTAATTAAATAAAGTCAAAAGATTTAATTTTATTTATTTTTTAATTCTAATTAATATAGTACTTACTCTGTTGAGTCCTGTTACTTAACTCTTTAAATGATTAGAACAAGTACGCTGCCTTAATTAATTTACCTTACAAAGAGTTTGCTCACCAAGCTTTAGGTACTTTCTTCAAACGGTTAGTTTATTGTGATTGGTAGAAAAAAAATTATCGATTGATACGTGTTGCACCAATCGTGTAGCCGTCACGTTTAAACACCTATACCACTTCCTGATATGGCCCTGAATAACCAGACATCTAACTGTATCTTACAATAAAATAGGTGGTATGCTACTGAACATAGCAGTCGAAAACCAGTATGAATAAGTATCTTGATGACTTGATAGCATACAGCTGGGGCACATTTTAGTTTTAGTCTGGTAAGAAATAAGCATTCAATATCTTGCCTACCCTCAAACCTAAAGGGCACTCCTGAGCTTAATCTAGCATACGGACAAAACGACTTGTTCGAATTTGTATTATTTCGGGCGATTGGTTGGAGCCATATAATCGTTTTCATCCTTATCAGTCATTGAGTTAGGTAGGTCCAGTAAGTTATAACAAGCAAGAAAAAGTTTTAAAATTCTAATTGCTTTCTGCCCTAAGCTGAGCAAGGCTTCATATAAGTCAGTTGCATAGGTTTTAAAATCTTTCTCGATGAATTGATAAGGCAATTTATTTATTGCTGTTACATTCGTCAATACATTTTCTAAATTAATGAATGCTAAATTTGTAGCCGATCAGTGAAAAGACGCGATATAGCCTTCCAAATTGCTCATTTGTTAAGGGTTGTTTATCAAGCCGAATGTGGCCGTCGTGATAAATTAGGAGATTATGGAGCACTCTTCCTTTTTCTATATTTGGTAGACTGCCTACTTTTTTAATTTCTCGAATTTCAAATGTGTCGTGGTACTCTTCCACTTCCAAAAATGTAGGCCATTTATAAGAAGCATTCATTACAACATACTCAGGCCAATTTTGAATCAATTGATAGCATAGTACGACTTCGAAATCGCGCATCTTAGCAATGTCATTTTGCTGCTGAAGTGTTGCATCCAGAATGTTACTGTTGGCTATTCGAACCGGATTTAAGAAGGTTACAGAAGGGTATAGTAAAAGCAGATCTTTCAAATATGTACTGTAATAATCAAATACTGAGTCCTTCATTGTTTGCTCTGAGTCTTGTCCATTCGTGTAAAGATATGAGTGCTCCGTTAATGGATATTGCGAATATATTGTATCTGAATCGTATTCAACCAATTGGATAAAATTATTACCAAGTTTTAGTAAAGCTATCATACAAATTTATGTAACTATATATTATTAATCTGTGCATTAGTTTGTAATGAACGCTACCTACTTTTTATTGAAGAATGCCTGCACTAATTTTGGGTCTTTTTCTAGGCATTTGACTTGAGCGAGAACCGCTACCGTTAGCTCCTTCAGACTCGTAAGAACCTGATTTTTCAACCTACGCTTTAATTGGCTCTAAACCAACTCGACGGGGTTGAGTTGAAGACTATAAGCTGGTAGACGTTCCAGATGAATCGGTTCTGGGCGATTTTTCAAAAAGGCTTTTACCACTTCACTACGGTGGATGACTGCCCCTCCCAGATAATTAACATATCCCGTTTGCGATAACGCCCACACAGCTTGTTCAGAAACCATACGATTTCCTCACTAGTAAAGGACTGTTGCTGACCTGCTAAATAGATCCGACCGTTAGCAGCAATAGCGTCAATTAAACTCAAATGAGCACGCCCTACTGGCTCAACTAATACTGGGGTATGCCCACCAGGTGCCCAAGTATGGACTAATAAGGGTAATAAATAACACGCCGACTCATCCACATATACTATAACCCGGCTCTCATCCTTCGTTTTTTTAAGTTCAAGTAAACACTTTTCTCGTCACTGGGCAACTGCCTCGGGATCTTGCTGGCTTTTCGCTGAGGTTTCTGTCGACTCCAACTTAGTTTTGTCCAAATACGGCCTACTTGAGATGGGTCATAACTGACACCAAATAACTTTTTGATCACTTCAGTAACTCGTTGGCGCATCCAGATCGCTTCGATAAAGCCATGAAAAATTACGCCTTTATTGAGTACAGTTACCAATTGACTGAGTTGTTCAGTTGATAAGTGGGCTGGTACACCGGTTCGTTTATCTTCCTGCAAGGCTGCGACTCCTTGCTGCTGATATTTCTTTAGGGTTTGACTCACCCAAGGGTGAGTCAAACCAAATGCCTGAGCAATTGCTAACTGTTTCCACCCCGCTTGACTGATTTCAACATAACGTCGTCTGAGAGCTTCGTAAACCGATTATTTATAGCTTGCCTTTGAAGCAAAAGTAGACTTCATAACAGACTTATTCATGAATCAATAAGATCGTATCGGTATCTGTAAGTCCCCCGTCTAGTATGTAATCTCGGATTTTTTTGATCGTGATGTTTTTGCCAAAAAAACAGGTATGGCCGCTGTATTTATCGTGAATGGATTTAGTGCCCGTCTTACCAAAGTTACAAAACCGATCGGATAAATTTTATATTGACAGGCGGTTTAACATTAGCTTATTATGCAGCCAATGGCAGTAGAGGCTTGATCACCCCGTGCACGCTTATCTAATGAGCGAGGCAGACAATTTATAGTAGATCTTATAGTACCGTTTGAACACCAAGTAAAATAAATTATTCCTTTGCATCTGTTTAAGCCTGAACCGATCCCTTGCCCTCATGCTTGATAATATCAAACAATATATATCAGATATTATTAATCGATCATCTAAAAAGTAAGAATGACCTAAAAAACTAGTAACTGCTTCAGTTGCATCAATAGTTTCTAACCTTGGCATTATAATTATTAATGGGCCGGAATCACCTGCTCTTGGGTTACCATTAAATATTCTAGAAGCTTTTAATGCATAATCTTTGGATGAAGCATACAGAGTAACGGATTGATTATACTTAATGAACTCTGGCATTATCTGTTCTTTGAACACATCCACATCAATATTAGGAGCAGATAATATTATTTCTTTTACAATTTTCTTGTAACGTGGATTTTCCTGCATAAGCAAATTAACAGCATTGCTCAAACCGCGAGCACCTATGGTCTTAAAAACCGCCGTATCACTGCTAAACGACTTTATATGGCTGCTGGATCAAATGGCTAATTTGGGTTCGTCTCAGGTCTACCCCCTTCATGAGAATCTGATCACATACAAAAAGTAGTTAATCATCTTTTAAATAAACTTAGATCATGCTAAGTGGTAATCATTTAAATGATAGAAGCGTCCAAAATAATTAATATTATACTTGACTTATAGCTATAGATAAATAAAATTAACGGACTTTTTGAACTAAGAAAGCCTGATTCTGGATACCTCACTCCTATCTAGCCTCTGTTCAAGAAAACCTCCGGCTGCTGTCGGTACAATAAAGATTTATGAATCTTGGCTCATAGCTTTTAATCTGCTTATGAGACATTTTGTCAGTACTATTTCGGCTGCTGCCACAAATCTTGAACGTCCCTTTTAGGTGTGCGGCACCTTCAAACTTATAACCATTAGGTAGGATCTTTTTTACATATGGTTTTCTAAGCTATCTTAGAAGTCTGCTGGCTGAGATTTACCTTTTTCTATGGTAGCTGTTAGTGTTTTTTACAAATGTATGATGTGCATCATACATTTGTAAAAAACACCCCTTTTTCCTAATCTTGCGGCCGTGGAACACTTCCAAACTGCCATGACCCCACCCCAATATGTTACCTATTACCGAGTCTCCACTAAACGCCAGGGCGATAGTGGCCTGGGACTGGACGCCCAGCAAGCTTACATTGATCACTACTACACGGGCAAGGAAATCATCGGCTCCTTTACCGATGTTCAGTCGGGTAAGGATGTGACTAACCGACCCGAACTCCTGAAAGCACTGGCCTTGTGCAAACAACAGAAGGCTATTCTGGTTGTGGCTAAAGTAGACCGACTCAGCCGGAACACCGAACAGGCGCTAATGATTTACCGGGAACTGGATGGCAGACTGGAGAGCTGCGACATTCCTAATCTGGATAAATTTACCCTGACGCTGTTTATGGCCATTGCCGACCGAGAGCGTGAGCTGATCAGTATTCGGACCAGAGGTGCCCTGATTCAGAAGGTGAAGCGATCCGGCCAGTGGCGCACCGGTGGACAAGCGTTTAAGGAAGGGAAAGCCGCTGAATTAGGTACAGCTGCCATCAAGCAGAAGGCAACCGAAAACCGGAACAGCCGCCAAGCTTGTGCGTTTATCGCCCAACTGGTTAAAGCCAGTTGTACATGGAGTGAAATTGCCCAACGGCTTAATGGAGCTGGGTTCCGAACGCCAAGAGGGGGTGAGTTTCAAGTCGTGCAGGTCCAGCGATTAGCTAAGCGAATGGTAAAAGACCTCTAAGCATCAATCTGCTTTTGACCCCATGCTATCTGGGGTGTCTCTGACCAATCACCTTTGGGTGCGATTAATCTGTGTTTGCAGTGTCAACCGGCGTTCAATAAGCCTGGCTAAAGGCAGTATTACACCATCAATCTTGGTTGCCTACCTTTGCTAGAGGCCGTATAGCCTCAACCCCAGCAACCCATTTACTTCTTAGGAGCGCTTTTTACAACTCCATTGGCTTTTTCATAGCGTTCCAGGTACTCTTTAATGGCCTGCCCTAACACCTCTTTAATCAAGACCCGATCCCAGTAAGCAATCGCTTTTAGCTTGTCCAGATCAGACTCATTGACGATAAAGGTTGCTCTTGTCTCCGTGTCAACGGCAGGTGTTGAAGTCTGCGGGGTTGGTGCGCTGCCACTACTGGGTTCCCGCTTAGGTCCGGTTGTCTTTGTTTCCCCCAATAGTGATCCAATGCCGCCGGTAAAGTTCTTTTTAGCCATGTATATTATTGAGATTATGAGTATTACTAAGTAATATTGTGTTGTTAATATTCTTGATATTATTGAACTTCCTGACTTAACCGATTATAGTCATCGGCACCGTAACTCTTTGGGTCATAGCGAAAAATATCTACGCCCTGCGTCGGGGCCTCGGCTAAGGCTACATTGTCCCGAATACGCGTGGCGAAGATTCGCCCTTTAAAATGGCCTTCGAGAGCTTCAGCAACGTTTCGATTCAAAATCTTACGTCCATCGTATTGCGTGAGGAAAACCCCGCCAACACTCAGCGACTTGTTTAGCCTGCGCTGAATCTTCTCGACAATCTCTAACAGTTTGCTGAGTCCCTGGGTAGCCAGGTACTGAGCCTGTAAAGGAATTAGAATTTCATCCGATGCGGTGAGCGCGTTCAGTGTGAGTAGTCCCAGCGAGGGGGGACTGTCAATCAAGATAAAGTCGTAGGATTGACGCTGTGCATCTAGCAATTCCTTTAGTACATACTCTCGGCCAGTCTCTGCGCTCAACTCAATTTCAGCTCCTGATAGATCCAGCGTGGAAGGCACCACGTCAAACCCCTCCAGAACTGGAACAGCGGTTAATGGCTTGGTAGCCCGCAGCGCGTCATAGATGGTGGGTTCGGTTCCAGCCAGGCCCAAACTTTGGGTTAAATTAGCTTGTGGGTCCAGGTCTACCAGTAGAACCCGTTTTCCGGCTCGGTTCAAAGCCGCACCTAGATTGACAGTGCTGGTCGTCTTACCTACTCCGCCCTTGTGGTTACTCAGTGTTATGATTTTACCCATATTATTGATGTTACTAGTAAGTAAAGTAATACAATATTACGATTATTACCAATCGCTTTATCTTCATCACTATCAAAGGCTATTAACTGGGATTAGGACTATGGAGCCATCATTAGATAACTAGTAGAGAGCGAGGTTAAAAAGAAACCATAAGCCAATCATCAAGGACCTTACAGCCTGTAAGTGAATAAAATCGAATAAGTGGGTTTCTTTCAAATTAGGAGAAGTTACATTCTAGAGTAGAAGCTTGCCTAACCGATCGCCCTAAAAGGGGCAAACTCTCTGCTTCCGTGATCAGCCCGCTCAACCCTGCAGAGTACTCCGAGCTGAACTTAACCAGCGTGAAATTACCATTTAATACCTAACCGACCAGCTTGTGATAGGGGGGTGCTGAGTCTATAGTCGACTCTCCGACCAAGTGCCTATGCTTGCCGATTCTAGTAAGGAACTGGCTCCTGTCATCCTCGGTTTGGACATTCAAAAACTTTTAAAGACCTAGCATCGGTATAACCTCTGGCGGAAGTAGAAAGTACTGTAGGCTCAACGGGCACGAATCGATAAGCCACAGCAGGAGGGAAGCCTGATCTAACTCTTATTGGTTGTGGTTGCTAGCCATACCGCCTGTTTGAAGATAGACATCACTGGAAGTCCCTAACTTCACATCGCATTTTGGCGAGTTGATACAGACTAAGCATCGGCATTGTAACTTAAAGATCAATGGCCTAGTTCGACAGATGACTATTATCGAACACAGCTTTCACAATGCACTATTGGCTTAAATGGTTATTCTGTATTATAATATTACCCATATTATTGACATTACTAGTAAGTGAAAAATATTATGTTATTGATATTACTAATATTACTTGCCTTTTAGTCTCTTCATAATCAAGAGCTATCAGCCCTACCAGTAACCCCTAACGCATTATGGTACTAACTACAAAGTTTACCTTCTAAATATAAACTGCCTATTTTTGGCTTTTATCCGCGCGAAGGGCAGCTAGGAGTGGGAAACATGTTTTTCCGCTTATGGCTATACGAACTTACACAAGGGACTATTAGTCGGCTTGGTGAGGAGCAAACGAGTGTCTGTACAAAAAGGTATGGCAAAGACGGCAAGCCGATGCGGTCACTCCAATAGATCATCGTCCTCCGTAACGGTGACAACTTAGCAAAAGAGATATAAGTATGAACCGAATCGGTACGGTTAATTCGTCATTAGAATGTTCAAAGCTATGCAGCAACCGTGCGGTGTCATGTCCTAAAATAGGTTTACAGCCCTCAATTGAGCTGTAAAATGAACAAACGACAAAGAGCAGTACGAGAATACTTACTGGGTGGGTGCACTTATCTGCAACTGGAGAAAAAGTATGGCATCAGTAAAGCCACAATAAATCTATGTGTGCTCAAATATCAAGCGCAACAACAAGCTAAACTAAAAGGCGTGGGCTTATCTTCCGATCCCATGAAGCCCAAACCTAATCAACCGCCTAGCGTTGAGCAACTCCAAAAACTTCTGGAGCAGGAACAACTACGCAATAAGTTGCTGAATGCCATGCTCGATATTGCCGAGGATGAGCTGCAAGTCCCGATCCGAAAAAAGTTTGGCCGCATCGGCGACCGTCCGCGGCTGCGGTCCGAACCAAGCGGTCAACAAAGTGAGGCACAACGAAAAGCGACACAACCTGTCGGCGTTGTGTGCACTGCCGCTTCGGCGGTCCGATTGGTAATAGCAGGCAGGCCTTTTATCAATTTGAGAAGAATAATAACCAGAATTGCTTTGAAGCCGAGCTGGTTATTCAGCAAGTATTGCTTCACCGCGCTCAGCAGCCCCGCTTAGGCACTCGAAAACTACTGGTGCTGATGCAGGATTCTGTCCGAGAACACCAGTTGAAGCTGGGCCGGGATGCGTTGTTTGATTTGCTACGAGCCCATAAATTGTTAGTAAAAAAGCGTCGCCGTAGAGTGCAGACTACCTTTTCGAATCACTGGCAGAATCGGACCGCCGAAGGAAGTATCCGAATCTAATACGGGAGTATGTACCCAAGGCAGCCAATTCGTTATGGGTGAGCGATATAACTTATATACTGGTAGGCGATGGCTTTGCTTACTTAAGCTTGGTGACCGATGCTTATAGCCGCAAAATCGTCGGCTTCTGTGAATCAGAAACGCTAAGTGCGGTGGGCAGTTTAAAAGCCTTATCGATGGCCTTGAAAGCCTGCCAGGACACTTCTGAATTGATTCACCATAGTGACCGGGGCGAGCAGTATTGTTGCCAGGAGTATGTAAGTCTTTTAAAGAATAATAACATCCAAATCAGTATGACGCAGAGCGGAGATCCCTTGGAAAACGCGATCGCCGAACGGGTGAATGCGGGGCCGCCCTTTAGGTTTGTGGCGTGGCGAGATTCCAAGATTTGGGATAGCTTGCCAATAAGTAAACAGGGTGGGCTAGCCTATGGGGCCGCAGAGTGTCAGCTCTATGCGCGGATTCAGGACCTGCTCTGTTTTACTTGCTTAAGGCTCGAATGGAAATTCGGGGATATAGCCCCATTAGCAAGGGTTTGAGCAATGAAGCAAGGACTTGTTAAACTCCTAAATTATCACCTCTGATGGACATTCGCTATTTTATTGGTGTTGACATCTCCAAAGCCACTTTAGACTGGGCCGTCTTTGATGGGAAAAGCATCGTCTTACAAAGTCAATCAGAGAACACGGAAGCCGGTATTAAAGCCACCCTTAAGCTCATTAAGGAACTGCCAGACTTCAAGGCCAACGAATCAGTTTGCTGTGCCGAACATACAGGCATCTATAATGCTCACCTGCTGGCTTATCTTCACAAGCTTTCTTTTCCCCTTTGCCGGGCCGCCGGGCGGTTAGAAAGCAGTTTACAGATTAAGAAAGCAGGCGGTTTACAACGAGGCAAAACCGACGCTATTGATGCCCAGCGCATCGCTGAATACGCGTTCCGCTTTCGCGACCAGATACAGTTTTGGCAACCGCCCAGGCCCGTGATGCAAAAACTGGCAGCCCTGAGTGCACTTCGTCAACGACTGATTGGTGTTCGCCAGCAACTCCAGCAACCGCTCACCGAGCAGGCGGGCTTTATTGATACGGCACTGCACAAGCAACTCCACAAGAACTCTCAAACCTCTTTAAAGGCAATCCAAGTTGATTTAGATCAGGTTGAGAAGCAGATCAGCCAACTCATTCAAGACGATGCTCGCTTGAAAGAGTTATTTAGCTGGATTACCTCTGTGCCTGGCGTGGGCAATGCGACTGCCACGGAATTACTCGTTGCTACTGACGAGTTTAAATCTATTAAAGACCCTAAAAAATTGGCTTGTCATGCAGGCGTAGCCCCCTTTGAGTATAAGTCTGGCAGTAGTGTTCGTGGTAAAACTCGTGTCAGCCAACATGCTCGATTACGACTCAAATCAGTCTTTCATTTGGGAGCCATGTCAGCTGACCCGTCCTGAAAAGCATTGACCGTTTTGTTGTTAATCCCTATCATATTAACCAGTCTAAGTTAGGCCGGTTTTTCATTGACCACAAGACTTTCTAAAACTCTCTTGGTGAAGTAGTTCTTCCACCTCCGCTTCAGTTTTCCCTCCTGCTGGTGGGCTTGCTCGGGGACCAACATATCACAACTTAAGTGAGGCCGTTTGTAGTTATACAAAAAGACAGCTTGCTCAAGGGCCACGCGGGCTTGGGCTAAGGAGTACACTGAGTGATGCGCTAAATATTCGTTCTTAATGATCCCATTGACTCGCTCAGCGATAGCATTCTCTAGTGGATCACCCGTTTCGGTCATACTGATCTGGACCGCAAACGAGTTTAATAAGCCAATGTAGTCGGCACAGCAATACTGAAGCCCTCGGTCGGAATGATGAATCAAGGTCTTGCCGATCTGGGAGTTGATGCGCCCTAGTGCCATTTGTAGAGCTGCTTTTGAATGTACCGCATGTAAACTTTCGGCTACTTCATAACCCATGATCCGTTTGGAATAAGCGTCGGTCACGAACGAAATATATAGGCACCCGTACTGAGTGAACCAATACGTTATATCCGCGACCCACAATTGGTTGGGCCTTTCAACCACCAACTCCTTGACTAAATTAGGATACTTCTTAAACCGGTGGCCAGAGAAGGTGGTAGTTACTCGCCGTCTTCGCTTTCTGATTAACAGGCCCTTAGCTGCCAATAACTCAAAAAGGGCATCCCGTCCCATCTTGATATCTTTCCGAACCATCTCCTCTTTGAGCAGGTCGTATAACTTCCGCCCACCCATTTTGGGATGATCCTTGCGCAGTTTTTTGACCCACTCAATCACGTCATACTCGCCATCAATCTGGTCGGCTTGCCGCTGCCAATACTGGTAATAGGCTTGTCGAGAAAAACCAAGCCATCCTTCTAACTGCCGTATATGCAGCTTAGGATAATTCATGAGCATGAATCGGATGGCTTGGTAACGGACTTTTTTTCGATGTCAACGCCTAGCTCCCGTTCGGCAACTTTAACGATGGTCGAATAATACAAGGCTTTGAATTTAGCCACTTCCAGTTCTTGTTCCAGAGCATGTACCTTGGCTCGCAGTTCACTGGACTGGTCATCGCTCTGTGATGGGGAGTAAGGAACGGCTGCTTTCTTTCGAGTGGGCTGCGGATTGGTTTCTTCAGAGGCCGTTTGGCTGTTTGTTTCAGCCTCTTTCTCTACCTTATCCACCCAATGCCGCACTGTCTTGCGATTGACGTTGAACTGGACAGCGGCCTGGTCCAGGTTGAGCTTACCAAGGTGAATTTGTTCCACCATTTGGCGCATGGTGAGTTCATGCTGTTGCATGGGGGATTGACTGAATTGATCCATAAGTTAACCAGTTTATGGTCAACATTTTTCCGGACAAGTCACACAAACAATTTATGCAGGCTACTTCCGTAGGAGCATCCGCCAGATAAGTCAAGACAACTGGATAAGTCAAGACAACTGGGTCGTCTTGCGGATTGAGGAGCTTCCCAAAATTACCAGTATTCGACTCAAATGGGACAGCCCCTTCGGCTTGGTTAGCCGACCCTTGATGGACTTAAACACCATCTCACTTAATTCTTAACCGCCATGCAACGCCTTACTCAATCACTCCTGCTGGTACCCCTATCCCTCCTGGTTAGTGCCGCCAGCCTCGCTCGCCTAACAGCAGCCTGGGCACTGGTTAGCTATTGTCTTAACGGGTCTTAACCCCTCTACCTGATCAACGCCTAGCCCGTTGTTTTACGGCTCTCTCTTTCCACCAAAACGATGAAACGCTTCGTTGCCATTCGGAGTCAGCTCCTGCTGATTAGCTTTCTGTGTTGCTTAGGAGCCTGCTCGCCCCTGATTCAGGCTGTTCATTCAGCACATGGGACTAAAAGGGTTCAACGCATGAGTTCTTCCACTCTAACGGATTGGGACCAGAGGGAACCATCGTCGGTCCGCTTGACCACCCCACGCCAGATAGGCCTCTATACCCGGCCAACAACGGGTTTACCGACGGGCTTACACTGGGTCTTTCTGGGTGAGAAACGCTTGTCCGATGGTCAATGGGTCGGCGTTTGGGTCGCTCAGCCCACGGTTGTTGCTCATTGGCTGGATGAACCTTAAAGCAGAGCCTGGCCCCATCAACGGGTTTGCCGCTAGGAAGATAGGGCTGCTCCGGTAGGTAGAATGACGGGATGGGAAGATCCTGGTTATCAACCGCACTTCATCAAATGTGTAACGCAAAAGAGGGTCTCGGTGGGAGAAGACCTAAGTCCTCCCGCTATCTGCTTCAGGCGTTGGCTGCCGCCTGGTTTCTCATCAGGGCTCCTCTTAACCCAAACTAATGAGTCCACTTACTTTAAAGTTCACCCTGTGATAAGCCCCATCAGGCTTGGCTCATCTACTTTAGCTAATCTACTCTCCTGTGCTTGTATGCCTCGTCTTAGCTTACTTACCTTACTCGTTTGTTTCGCCCTTAGCCCCCTGCTGGCTCAAACTAAACAGGTTGATAGCCTTAAGGCCGTGTTGGCCAAACACCCTCAGGCCGATACCTTCCGGGTCAACGGCTCAATGAACTGGCTTTCCAAATGACGCTTCCTTTAGCCCAACGCCATTCAGCCGCTAAGCAGGCTTTGGACCTGGCCCGCCGGTTGCACTATGGCTACGGAGAAGTCCAGGCACTGCTTTATCTGGCAATGACTCATTCCTCGGAGGATACAGCCCAATTAAAGATAGCCCAACGGCTTGCCCTTCAAGCGTTGCCATTGGCCAGGCAAGTGGGTGACACCCCTCTGCTCATTCAACTCTATCGGAACACAGGCCATTTTTTCTCAGGGGATGCCGACCGGGCGTTGCCTTATTATGAGCAAGCCGATGTATTGGCCAAAGCCTACGGTCAGTCAAAGCTGATTGCTGAAACCACCAGTGATTTAGGCGCTTACGATGATCTTCGGCATAAGTACCTATCCTTACAATACTACTTTGAATCGCTCCACGCAGCCGAAAAAGGCCACTCAGTCGACGACGAAGTTGCCGCGCTACAGGGCATCGGGGGTGTTTATGTTGATCTCACCGACTATGAGCAGGCCTTGTTGTATCTTCGCAATGCCTTAAAAAAAGTTAGCCCGAAAGTGCAGCTTCATAAGCTCTATGAGTCTCTGATTATGAAGAAAATGGGCACTTGCTACCAGTTAAGCGGCCACTATGCCCAGGCTGTTAAAGCCTACCAAAAAGCCCTTCAACTCCAAAAAGCCTTCTCTTCGGTGATGAAGGGAGAGAGCAAGTACTTTGAACTGGATTTAGAAGCGAATCTAGCTGATGTCTATGAGCGGCAAGGCAATCCACAGGCCTTGGGCATGGCCCGTGGTGTCCTGGCTGACGCTTTTGTGGAGCAGCAGCGTATGGAATTTGACCTGGTCAGCAAGGTATCCATCACTCTGGATCGTTACTTTCTCCATAAGGGGCGTGCTGACAGTGCGATCTATTTACGGCTGGCAAGCGGTTCGTTTTATAGCCGACAAGTCCTACTATCGATTGTTGGAGCGGGATGCCTCTCAGATGCTGGCTCGAGCGTATGCGCTACGGCATGAGTATGCCTCAGCGTACGATTAGATTATCAAAGCCGTTATCTTAGTCTCAAAGATAGTATCAACAACGAGGAGATCACCCGCAAAACCACGGCTACCCGTTTTAACGACCAAATGAGTCGTCAGCAAAGCCAGATCGCGCTCTTAACCAAAGATCAACAACTACAAGCCCAGGAAAGTCGTCGTCAGCGTCAACTACTCTATACCTCCCTGGTGGCGCTGATGCTGATTGCCGGACTGCTCCTGTTGCTCTACCACCGTAACCGCCAGAAACAACGCACCAATACCCTGCTCTTGGAGCAGAAAGCCCAAATCCAGCATCAGCACGACCAGATCTAACAGGCCTTAACGGAACTAAGAACGACTCAGCACCAGCTGGTCCAGAAAGAGAAGATGACCTCCCTGGGGGAGCTAACGGCGGGTATCGCCCATGAGATCCAGAACCCCCTCAACTTCGTCAATAACTTCTCCGAAGTGAGCTCTGAACTGATCGATGAACTGGCTGACGAAAGCCAAAAGCCGTTACGGGATGCCAACCTGCAAACCGAACTGGTAACCGATCTCAAAGACAACCTGCAAAAGATTACTCACCACGGCCAGCGGGCCTCCAGCATCGTTAAGGGCATGCTGCAACATAGCCGCACCAGCACCGGGGAAGTACAACCCACCGACCTCAATGCCTTATGTGATGAGTTTTTGCGCCTGGCCTTTCAGGGCCAGCGGGCCAAAGACAAAGACTTCCGCTGTGAGCTGATGACCCACTTTGATCCTGCCCTTTGCCTTATTGAAGTGATGCCCCAGGAGATGGGCCAGGTGCTGGTCAACCTCTTCAACAACGCCTTCTACGCCGTTCACAAGCGCAGTCAGCAGCTAGAAGAAGGCCCTAAAGGTGGCTACCCAACGGACCCCACAAGGGGTTCAAATCCAGGTAGCCGACAACGGAACGGGGATGAGTCAGCCAGTGCAGGAGAAGATCTTCCAGCCCTTCTTTACCACCAAGCCCCCGGTGAGGGCACGGGTCTGGGCCTCTCGCTGGCTTATGACATCATCACCAAAGGGCATAGGGGCAGTCTGACGGTGACCAGTGAGGAAGGGCAGGGTACCGAATTGGTCATCTACCTGCCTGCCCCCTAACTTAAGCCCACAACAAAAGGCTTGAGTCAGGCCCATTACCCAAACGGGCTAGTTGTTGACCCAGGAGTGACAGGCTTTGGCTGGGCGGTTGACCAACTTTGTCTCCATGTTCAAGGAGCCGCTGAAAACCTTCTAACAGAGTAAGCACAACCAACAATCGTTTGATCGCTCATGAAACCGTTTACCTTTTTAGCCCTTATGGCTTTGTCCCTGTCCGTGTTCACCGGCTGCACCCACAGTCAGGAGCAGGTTACCCCCCAACCCGCTCAGGCTCGCTCTACCGCTGGGGCCCGTCTGAGCGTCCCCCGGATCGTGCGAGATCTAGTCATCCGAGAATATTCTACGGGCGCTATTGTCGGTAATGCGGAAGAAGCCACTTATTACCCTCAGTCAGGCTACCTTACCTTTACCACCGCCCAGGGTAGCTTTAACGTTTTCACCATCAAAACGGCGCAAGGGTATACGATCACGGATGGGGGCCTGACTATTAAAAAGACTAGTTTCACTTTCCTTTACGGTCCCACTATCTACGACTCTCTTCCAGGCGGCGGTTTTATGCAAACTGAGGCAGACTTTTATTCATTTGGACAGTAAGTGGTTGCTTTGGCCCATTAAGCGAAGTAACCGGGCGCGATGGAGCGCTGCACCCCAAGGCCTAAACAGGGCCTTGGGGTGTTTTACTTTAGACGATCTAGCGGCCTTTGACCCTGTAGTAGGCCCATCGTTCACCACTACTCGTTTCTAAATCAGCCCGGGCAGTAAAGCCTTAACCACTGGGTTGTTTCATTGGCGGGGGCAAAGGCGTACCGGTTGCGGCCCGACGTACTAGAGCTGGATGACGCTTACCGGGCGGTAGAAGGAACGGTTGGATCGATCACCGGCGCAAGGAGCGTTGAAAAGATTTTGTCTTAGCCCCCTATTAGTTGGACAAATTTTCTGAAAAGGTTGTGTCATGAATAACCTCTGCTTCCTCCCATTTCTGTTGAGGTGTTATAAAACCAATCGAACGATGACGCCGATCATTGTTATAATGGAAAAGATAACGCTGTAACATTTCTTTGGCTTCATAATAGCTATCGAACACATTTCGCTTAATCACATCGTGTTCCAAAATACTATGGAAAGCTTCAATGTAAGAGTTCTCCTCCGGTGTGGCTATATGAGTGAACTCTTGCTTGACTTCCGATTTTTCAAAAAGTTGCGCACTGAATGGGCGATAAACTGGCTGCCATTATCATTGCGTAAAACAACTCCTTTCAGCTCATGGCTTTGGTTTACTCGTCGGAGTAGGTTAATCAGGTCGAGTTGTCGAATACTACGTTGAAATAACCAAGCTAAGATTTTACGAGTGTACACATCGATAACACTCAATAGATAGTAGTTCCGCCGCTCGCCCTGCACCCAGATGTATTTAATGTCCCAGCACAAATATTCCAAGGGTTTGGTAGCCTCAATACGCCTAAACTTGACGTATTCCCGCTTACCGGTCGAATGTACCATAGTACCTAACAGCAAGTTGTTTTCCTTCATCAGCCGATATACTTTCTTCTTATTGACGAGGTACTCTTTTTTCAGTTCATACGTAATATATTCATAACCAAGAGCATTGAATTCAGTGTCCAACAGG